>Ga0126342_10004418_pt1 | contig 23978 bp, 28 predicted proteins | sample Cyp1metagenome_FD_92528 | JGI IMG/M metagenome (GOLD analysis project Ga0126342, IMG submission 92528) | Coral microbial communities from Lord Howe Island, Old Settlement Bay, Australia - Cyphastrea 1 metagenome | ecosystem: Host-associated > Invertebrates > Cnidaria > Coral ...
CAGCCATTTAAACATACGGAATCCAATTCATTTAAACATACTGCAACTACATTTAAATATACGAACTGGTATTTCATACTACCTCCGGGGCCTCGCGGTCTGGCCCGCCCTCCACATATTTAATAAAAATGTCGTTACCGTACTCTTAGTCAAAGTATATCAAAATTGTCACAAAAAGTTTTTTTTGGGGCTTCTTTCCCCTGTCGGCTTTGAAGCTTGCGGTTCACTTTTCACACGGGCAACAGCAATGTGTTCAAAGGGTATGTTCGCAGCGGAGATTTCCCGCCTGAAACTTTTCCTTCTCTTTGCGCTGACCTTCTACTTCAGCCTTCAGGACCAACTCTTGTTTGTCGTAACAAAAGAACGGTCGCAAAAAATGTTTATTGCAAGCCAACCCTTCAATGTTTCATTGAAGTCAAAACTCATCTATATAACTTTATATATCTGACCTTTCCAGTGCCGGTCTCCAATATCTTTGGTCTGACAGGTGCCTCTGCTTTGATCGAGCTACGGATGCTTTCCTCCTCGTTGATTTGCGCCTGCCAGTTGCCATGATCAACATGGACGGCACGGTGTGACTGACAGCATGGTGTGCAGCAATGCTGCGCATCTTCGGCCACCATGATTCAGGCATGAAGTGACATGTCATAGGGCAAGAAATCCTAGACTTGATATATCTATATATATCTTGCTATACTCTACAGGTTCATGTCAAAGTTCATCATCCATACTAGCCTATTTTAACCATTTTAAACCAATTTCAATCAGTCGCCGCGCCAGCCTTCAGCCTGGCAACTTCTCTGGTGGCTTCCTCCAGGCTCCTTGAGGTGCTGGCAGAGGTCCTGGCGAAGGCTAGTGACACTTGAAACCACAAATCATTTGAACAAGATCATTTCAAACAAATAAATCACATATATATATACATATATAATATATACTAAATTATTCTATATATATTATATCATATTATATCTGTATAATATCCATTGATAAAATGGTCTAATCATGTCACATGGACTCAAACGGCGCAATTGTTCTGGCAAGAGAATTCTGGGTTGACTTTAAGGCTTTAAGGTTGAGTTTCACTAGAACCCTCGCCATGATTTTGCAAAGTGATAGTCGGCCTCTTCTCCTCTTCTAGTTGAGACTTCACTTTGTCCAGCCTAAGGAAGGCTGATTCTCACATAAAGACCTGATACTAGAAGAGGGAGTTTGGACACTGAGCTTGTGGCTCTCCAGCACCATTTGCACTGGCTGTCACCTCAACAATCTGACAAATTGTGCAGGTCAGATCCAAACAAAACTGAGACCCTTGCGATGGCTTCACGCGCATCTGCAAGTTCTTTGGTCCTGAAACACTACGATTCGACCAGGTAGTGACCAGTGCCGCTTTCATCAGCTGACTGAGTGATTTTGCCGCTTGCCTCTCGCCAAGCTCTCGTCTCAGCTCCTCAAGTTGGGCCTTGTTTCCAGAGGCCTGTGACGCATTTGCAGTCCGGGGGGTGGGTCAAAATTTGGCACCTGGAAATGCACATGTTTACTGCCACAAGCATCAACAAACTCCGTGGTTAAGCAAAGGCACACTTTTGACCCAAACGCCCCAAAAATGAATCTCCCGCAATACCTTTGGCCCAGCACTAGCACCAGTATGATACGCCTTCGCCAAGTCTGAACGTGCTTCAGACAGTTCCATTTGGAGCTTGCTCTTGTCCTGCATCAAAGAGTCTTCAAACGCCGATCCAATGTGAGATGAAACCTCGTGACATGCCAGCCTCCAGCTCTCTGGTCAACGATTCCCGTGTAGAAGCCACGGTTGCCTTCATGCTCTCTAGCTCCTGACACACTGGAAGCTTAAAGGCGACTCCAGTGTGACTTGAGCAAGGGACAGAAATTGCAATACAGCATTTAACCCTTTGCTTGTTCGATACTTAATTCATTCCCCTCCGCTGGTCAACTGAACTATATGACTAGCACTTGCTGTGATGCTGATGCAGATGTCCTGTCGGTTCTTTGACAGCTCCTTGGGCACAGAACAATGTGAAACATCCATATGCTCTACAAGCCTAGTTTTTGCAGAATGACGCGCGGTGTATACACGTGAAGCCACCCAGAAATCATGCAGGTTTGCTTGCAATCTCAAGAACCTAGGATCCATATAGAGACTTTGTCCAATCAGCTTGGCCTGTGCATCCCTATTTTAAATTGCTTTGCATGGGTCCTGAATCCCTACCCCTATAGAGGGGGAGGGCGGGTGGGGACAAAACCAACCTGTCGAATTCCATTTTTTTTTGCTTGGAAACCCTGGGATAGTGATCCAACCCCTCAAATGGAATTGTAAAGTAACATTTCTTAACAAGCCTTGGGCAGAGCTAAGCGCAAGTATGATGACGGCAGCGCAATTTTTGGAGGGATGCCATCCCTACACACATGCTGCTTCAGCCTGATAGGAGCTAAGCGCAAGTATTTAATTTTCATCTGCTTGCCAATGACATGGAATGATGAGGAATATTGATCATTGAGAAAGCACGATTGCAAACATGGAATTTAAAAATGAAATTTCAGTACGACCCCCCCTCAAATTCCATTTTTAAGAGGGTAGGGATGGTCCTGACAATTCCTGACATCTCCTGACTGGACACAACCCAAGCAATGGCTTAAGAAGAGTTTCCCCATGGCAAACATGGGCACAAGATGGTACAATCATGCCCTTTGCCGATCTCTTGACCTGAGATCCATGCCTTGCCGCTTCAATGAGCATCTCTGCGCATGTATATTAATATGGCAGTGTGTCAAAACCCTGGTACCCCTGGTGAACATCAAAATAGCTGGTAAATGGATGTTCATTCCCCTAAAAATGGTATTAATAGGTATTGATCCATAGCCATATGTGTATGTGTGTGTGTGTGCGCGCGCCTGCATGCGCCTATGGGTGCATCACCGTGCATCAACGCGCAACAACGTGCCTCATGGTACATCATATGTCTCCCTCTCGCCCTGCTATCTTCATAGCTCATGACCCAGGGCTGGGGGTTGAAGTCGCTGCGTACCTCGGATTCCTGCGAATTCTTGGCATTTCCTCTCTCCTGGCATAGGGAAAGCACGTGCTTCCCATGACAGGTTTGAGGTCACATCATCAATGGAAGACCCAAGGTTTGAGCCAATGTGTGGATGTGAAGGTCTAGGTTATTAGGTTCTGCTTTTCAATATATATTTTTCAACACTGCTTGGGATATTCGACGCTGACGCCTCCAACTCTTTCTTCAGCTTCGAGATCGTTTCCTGCCATTGCACAATGATGCACAATGCATATATGTTGGTGTCACCTCTTAACAAGCACCAGCTGCAGTTATCCTGCCTTCGCTTCGTCATAGTTTCCTGCCAAGGCTCTGAGTCCATGCCTTACCGCATCCACGCAAGGATCATGAAAGATCTGCACCGCTCTGTCATTCACAACAAAGGCCGTGGCACTTCCTCCTCCCATTTCGACATGCGATCTGCGTTTGCTGCAGCTTCTGCCTTGCCAACGGCATCAGCAAATCCAGGTGCCCTCAATACAAGATGTGGCATGACGTGGCAAGTTTAGACGTGCTTTGGTCCATGCAGAACTATCTTCTAGGAAAATATGATTCATACACCTGCAGCATGGCACCGCCCGCGAGGAGTTCATGTGAAGCCGAGCCATGCTGAACCTTGATTCGATCGATCTCCTCATTCTTGCTGTCGACTTGTGCCTTCAAAAGTAGGGAAAACAGCAGAGTTTGGATATCTAAATCAAGAGTCCTCCGCAGTGACAGAATCTGATCGGCTAAGAAAGAAGAACTTGGATTGGGCTGGCTGCCTTCAGGCTTTCAACTTCCTTGTCAGAGGTCTTGTTCGTAGTTGCCTGCAGACAAAGCTATCACGTTGACAAAAGACTTCTGGCGGGGGCGGCAGTCGGTGAACTGGTGAATGCCTGTACAAATCCCATCCAATTCCGCCACTTTCATTGCCCACCCTCCCTCTCACTGCCTCCTTTCGCAAGGTCTTGAGGTCCTGAATTCACTTCAACAGAGTTTGTAGAAAGCATTTACACGTCATTCACATCCAATAAGAGGCTCTTGAAAACAGTATCACTAATCATGGCTCTGCTAGTTCCAAGATGTTCCCCTTAGTGCATCGGACTGACGCACACCATGCCGGCCATGGGCCAATGGCGCGCCTCTTCAAGCCGTGCGACTCTTTCTTCATATGCCTCGGTCTGGGTGAGGGAGTCCGTTGTATCGAGGCAAATTGGATGGTGTCTGCATGACATAATCTCACCAAAACATCTGGAGCCTGTTGTAAAATCTCTCTGATCGATAGACGACATGTATAACTTTCAGTAATTTGGCATATCTTAAGACACATAATTACATGATCCTGTCTTACCATCCCCTTTTCATCTTGTGGACTCTCTGGTCTATGGAACTGGCTGAGCACTTTCTTGTAGTGCTGGCAGCTTCACTGCGCAGTCTTGTAGCTTCAACCTGCGACTCGTTCAGTTTCCTTTGGAGCTCCTCCTGGGGCAACAACACTACTGGACTTCATGCTGCCTGACTGTCCCAATCACTGGTAGAAAGACCTGGCCCACATCAATTGATTCTCAATTGGAAGGCCTGTGACTCCAAGAGCGCTTCCAATTCCTTCTTTGTCTTTCCCTTCTGTGAGGCCAGCTCCTGACTCAAGTGATTCAATCGCAAGTCTAAGATTTCCCAGACTCAGCAGCTCTCCTGCTGCAAACGTGCCTCGGCAATGCCAAAGCATGCGATGCCAATCGAACCAAACTTTAACAGCTGACTCTGTAGATGTCGATTCTTTGGCCAAGTGCTTTGACCAAAATCATCACTTGCAGATGCTTGCATCATGTTGCAGCAAGGTCACTCTTTCTGCCCTCACTTGGGTCTCATGCTTTTCCTGCAATGTCTTGCAGCTGTGGACGAGGCACATGAAACACCCGGGGCGCTTCATCCAGCAAAACCTGGCCTGGAGTTCTGAAAATGTCTTGTCTCTTTCCTTGGCAAAGACTGCACAACATGCCCCAACACAGGAGTCAGAAAATCAAAGCACTGTTTCATGCGGTTTCTTTTAAGCTCTTCACTATGTTTGATGTCATTGGGGCCCGCAGAACAAGTTTCAGCAAATTTGAGGCACCATTTCACGGAAGCTCAGGTCTGAGCCATCTCAAACTCCTCTTGCAATTCCCGACGGTGCCTGAAGACAGGGTCTCGTTCCGTCTTGTTGCTATCTAATATATTCTGCTTATCCCAAACTGGCTTCGCTTCCGATCTTTCAATTTTATTCCGACCCAGTTCCACGTATAATACTCCCAATTTATACAAGCTAGCACAATAATCTAATAAATTTAATCATAAAGTAGACCAATTAAACATCAAGTAGTCCATTTATAACCATCCGTTGTTCGTATGATCCCCAAACTAAACTCCACGAAAAACCATTAACCAGGGCTCTAGCGGCTCTGGCGCCAGCCACTGAGGAACCGGCTTGGCCAGTTTGGCTTTGTGCTCCGCCTGCAAGGCAGCGACGGACTTCTCGAATTGCTCCTCCAGCCTGGGGAATGAAGCTGAAGCCACAGCCATTGCTGCTGCGGCCAAAAATATCAAAGGGATGATAAACATTGATAATTAAACAAAAATGTGGAAGTAGGAATCAATATCAAAGTAACGATAAACTTGTGGACTTAAATTGAAATCACAATAGAAACCCAACCGTATGCCATGGAATCAACAACAAATATTCGCACCCAAGCCTGGTTTTTTCTTCCTTCTGGCTTCCTGAGGTTCCTCCTTTTGTGCCGCCTTCGGACTTTGCCTGTTCCATCGAAGGTGCCCCAAGAGTCAACCAAAAAGACCACAGTTTCCGCGGAACATGCCTCTGAGTTGTTGACAGTTGGCCTGGAAAAATGGGGAGGTGGCTGGGAGGTGGCATGGGCTTGGGCTGCTTCTGCTTTTGAGGGAAGTCGCCAATCATTGCACCCACAACACTGAAAGCATCTGAAACCAAGCTACTGGGCTACTTGTAGATACCTATACTGTAGTGCACAATAGTGCACATGCAAAAGGAAATGATATGTAGGAACATCTTACTATATCTTACTATATCTTACTATTAGGACATCTGAAGTTCGGCCAGATGTTTGTCTTGAGGCAAACACGGCTCACCACTTGGAGGGGGTGGCAATCCTCCTGTTGGCCGCGGCCTCAGTATCTCACACTGGAGCGAAGAGGAAGAAGGAGGTGAACACATATCTAATCATATCTATAGTACCTACCTATGTTCACAGGATTTCACAACTATCTATAATATATACGTCATACATGTCCAGTACATATATATATATAAATGGAGATGCAATCTGTTCTTTTATCGATGTATAGACATGAACAAAACCAAACTGAGCACTGGGAAACTGACAGGTCTTCACTGGATCTCGGGGCAGGTGGTGCCTTCACCAGCGGTCGGCACATGTCGGCACACTCCAACAGTCTCTAACATACTTGACATTACTTGACCATATGGGTATGGATCAATACCTATTAGTATCCATTTTTAGTGGGATGAACATCCATTTACCAGCTATTTTGATGTTCACCAGGGGTACCAGGGTTTTGACACACTGCCATATTTCAATAATGTTCTGAGACATAAAAACCGCTGATTTCGGACCGCTGATTGCTGAGTTTTTGACATTCCATGATCCTTCTAGATTCGGTGATTTCCTTTCATCTGTCCATTGCATCTCCTGTAAAACTCTACGGTTCCTCCTGTCAAGTTTTGAATTAATTCTCCCCTGCCTATCATTTTTCCCAGCCTCCTTGTCCTCGGCAATCTCTTCACTCAGAACGGACTGCGAGGGGACCCTGGCCACATCCGGCATTCGCGGCAACATCAGCAGAACTGAAACCATCAGCAGCTCCACCTTGAAGACATCTTGGATTCAGATGATGGAGGGGCCTCCTGGCGCAGCTCAACCGGTTCAACATGGACTGAGCAGCGAGAACTGGAGGATTCCGGCAACTCTTAAATCACTCACATGATCCACTTCATCTGTTCGGCAAACGACCCTTTAGCTGGCACATGGAAGAAACCAGTAGAACATATCACTCATATAACATCATATCATATAAATTAATATAACAATATACGTATAACATATCTATAGAAATTCGTGCAACATGGTGGAACATTCAACCATTCCAACAAGGCATTCGACTCAGCATTCGACCTCCATCTGACTCGCTGCACTCGGCAGCTCAGATAGCTTTGGACCCATGCGCGTGGTGCTCAAGGGTGCCAATGTCTTGGGTGCCTGGCAGGAATTGTCCACCGACCATGAGATCAACTGAAGGTAAAAGAAACGACTTTTGAATAAATAATGATAAAAACGCATAAATACATATAAAATCGAACCGTATAAATACATACCAACATATTGAAATTTGTTCAGCTACGTATATTAAGATTAATTAAGATTAATTGAGCAAAATTTAGATACAAATACTCTATATATACAGTAAGTATGCACAAAAGACAGAACCACCAAACAGGTCACTCGAAGCCAACGAGAAGCCATCAGAGAGGCCTCCAGCCTACCCTCATCTTTCTTGGGTTCTTTGGATTTCTTCTCCTTTTTCTCCTGTGCTGTGCCGTTGGCTAGACATGGCTAGACTATGCTAGACTGTTACTGCTACATACCCTAGCTGTATCATTCCTATAGAGCTTGGTGGTGCCTGAAACTTTACCATCCTTTACCCTTTGAAGATCTTTGAAGATCTTTGAAGATCTTTGAAGGGCCTTTATCCTGATCAGCTACAGTGCAAGTGGCTTGGACCGGCCTTCTTTTTCTTCTTCTTTTTGTCTCCATCACCTGCTACAGATGCCAAGTGCGCCATCCCAACAAAAACGATCACTTCCTTGCCTGAAGGTAGGCTAATGCCGCCACCTAGAGCGATGAAACAAATGGAAGCCATGCAAGGTGCTGCAAATATCTTCAGATCAGAAAAGCCTTAGTTATTCTCACATGTTTTCACACTTTCTATTGAAAATTGTTGAACAATAACTGAGCGTGGTGCTGCCGCTTTGCCCCAAGCTGCCACTATCATCTAAGGGATCGCCTGGCAGTGAAGGCTTTAACTTCTGACATTGCCTTTCCCATGTCTTGACATGTCTCAACTCTGATACTCTTCAAAACATTCAAGTCTTGCAAGCAAGGCATGCAAGGCATGGTGCATGGAGCGCAGCTGATCTTAACGACTGGCCGCAGCCGCCACTGATGCACGAAGGGCACATGTTCACCAGTCGGCTGCAACATTGTGCAGTCTCGTTTGCTATTGCATACAGCTGGGATGGTGCCCTGGCTGTCTATGAGTCTCTTCTGCATGCCTTGCTAAATGCCAAGACCCCATTTAGTTCTGCAGCGACTTGCTTGTCTAACAGGAGCAAGTCGCGGCAGAACTAAGTGGGAAAACCTAGGGCGCTTTACGCATCAGGCTACAGTATTGCTATGAACATTAAATCTGGCATTAAGTCGAAATTATTGAACCACAGGATACCACGGGCCACTTCAAGTGGCCAAAACAAGACTTGGTGGCTTCCATGGTCGGGAATTCAACACATCCTTGCTCTTTTGAAGTGTTCCCTGATTGGGATTCAACACACTCAATCTCACCAATTTTGGAAGGGCGCTCTGCCCTTCGGATACATCAAAGCCAGCTGGTTTTGCAGACACCTCCGAAATGGAAGCATCCCCAAAAGTCACAAATTTCGCTGGAGCAGTGTGAAACACGGAGTCATTCAAGTCATTCAAGTCATGCACTTCACCAGGCTCTCTCCTGAGACGAAACTGTCTGTCCTGTCTGTCCCTCTGTGTGCAGCTTATCAGCCTGGACTCGGCGACAAAGTGTTGATAACGTCGTCGCAAAAAGATCTCGCTGAAGTGCAAAAAGAACGGAGACGATGGAGGCGACGCAAACGGATTTATCAGACTTGTTAGACTCTTGCGCAGGAAGCCACCGGATGCCAGCTTTGTTCTGTTTGGTGGCTGCAGTTTCTGCCAAGGATCTGACGTCTTGAATTTGAATGTCCTAAACAAAAGCTAGTGATATTTCGTGTTTTTCGTGCATGCAATCCTTCTTTGATGCTTTGCCTTCACAAATTGCAAGGGTTCTGATGGTCTTGTCCAGCATCATCACGCATGGTTTCTGCTCGCCAGTCTCACACACAAGAATTGAAGGATGCCCACGGATGAGAGCCTTTACAAAAGTCTTCACAGCACTTGTCTGAGCATTCGGAGCATGTTTCTGAGATGGTTTGGATTCATCTTCATCTTTGCCTGTCTCGAAAGTCACGTTTCGATTCGACTGCGAAGATTGAGACACTGGAGAGACCTCTATCTCCAGGAAATTTGGAGGATGCATATCTTCATCCATGTCCTCTGCTTCAATGCCTTGCTTCAAGGGGCTGTTGTACTTTTCACTGGACCTATCGTAGAACAATTCACTGTTTGGCGTCGCAGCTCTCCCATCAATATAACTTCGGGTTGTGGATGCAGCCAGTTCACAACAGGGTGTTACCTGTCCCATGACTGCACAACTGCCACAGTGGAGCGTCTCCACAGTGAGCCAGAAAGGGGCAGAAGCAGCGGCTGGGTGCAGCAATCACAACAACCAGCAGGGAAGAACCATAGAGATATCATAGAGATATCATAAAGATATCATAAAGATCCATCAAGGGGAAGCATGAATCTTGCAGTGATGTTATCCAAAGATTTCCATTGAGGAACTGGCCACTCTCAGGTCCATACGGCAATCCAAGGCCTTGGAAAAAAATGTTGGTCCAGTAATTGGTCCCATAGATTCCCATAGTATTGGAGCTCCATGGAGCTCCAAATGCTACTGAAATGTCGCGAACATGGATCACGCATGTGTATGTTCTAGGTGGAAACATGTGGACACCTTGAGATTCAGAATCACTTTACCATGCCGACACGTGCATTAATGGCCTATGATGGTCTATGTCGCACGCTTCAAAATGTCACGGTTCAGGAGCTGGCGCTCAGCCACTTCTTCCAGCTGTGCCTGGACATGAACTTCGCACAGCCCCAACACTGCCAAGTGCAACTCATAGAACAGATGGAACATATATCATCATATAATTATATATATATATATATGTATATATATATATAGAAAAAAACGATGAACTCCCTGGTTGTCATACCCCCAAATCCTACCAAGACTTGCTCATTAGAGATTCTGATGTCTTGAGTTCCAGACCTCATCAAAGTCCTCGCCAAGCCTTGGAAGTTGGGAAATCTGATCACATGGAAGACAAATCGACCGACACATGTGCCATGGTCAGTTGTTCCATGGGATTAACATGATTAGTATTGATTAGTGGGTTTGGTCATCCCACCATGAATCGGATTCCGATGGATTCTCCAACAGGTATTAGATGATGGGTATACCCATGGGTATAGAAAAACAATATGTCAACCCCCAGGAATTGGTGGATGATCATTGTTTGGACAACGAAAATGAGGTGGGAGGACACGATCATGTCAGCCACCACTACAGGTCCGCTTCTCTCTTAGCCATCGCTTGACTACTCTCACTTGAATCAGGATGAGCTGGAACTGGAGCTAGAACTGCTATGCCTGGCAAGACAAACTTTTAAGACTGTCCATCCAAATCAACAATTGGATCTTGCACTTTGTATACCAATGAAATGTACTGAATTGTAATGACATGTAATGATATGTAATGACATGTAATGAAATGTAATGAACTGTAAGCATCGACTTTGCCGAGTCCACTTGGAGGACTTCTTGTGCATGTGCTTGAACTTCTTTTCTTTTTTGTCCTTCGGGAGTTCAGATTTGTGCCACGGTCTTGTGGCGATTGAAGCGCAGAATCTTGATCCAGCAATAAGCAACACAGTTCAACACAGTCCTTCTTCATCTTTTTGCCTCAGGGTGTTATGCACTGGCCATTGGGTCTTGGGAACCACAAAATTTGGCCAGTCTTTAGCATTCAGTTGCCATCCATTTTTTGGGGTACTCACTACCTATCTCAATGGGCTCTTGGTAGCCAGTCATGTCCAGCTCCCAGATGTGCCTGGACCATATGCACCCATCAGAAGCATCTGACCAGCCATTGCAGCACTCACACCAAAGGCATCATGACCTATCAAGCAGTGGAGTAGCTACTCCAAATGGGATGGATAAACTCTCTTGGCTACCAGTGTTTATAGCAGCTTCCACGGGGTTTGAAACATGGGGCAACTAATGTGGTTATAAGTAATATAACACCATTTCCAGCGGATTGGAAAATCAGTTTCCCCACAAAAACTCAAACATCCTACCTCCAAGAGGTGGATGTCCTGGTATGTAGCCAGCGCCAGGAGCGGCATGAGCACTGTGAGCACCGTGAGCACCATGGCCATGGTGTATCGCGGGCATCGGACCTACTGGATCTTTCAACAGGGAACAATGGTTTCAAAGAGTGGTTGGTGGGTAGGCAATGGATGCCAATGGAACATATGTGGAAAGTAGCTTCCACAAGGAAATCATCCAGCTTCTTCATATCATTTCATATCCATGTCTGATCTTTTTAAGATTCTTTCAGCACCTTCTGTTTCCACAAGCCATGGCTTTCTGTTGTTCTTCATCCACGTGTTTTGTCATGCCATGCCTGGTGCACCGGGTCTTTGCCACTGGATTGCAACCTTCAGCTTCCCAGCTTTTCGACAACCACCAAAGGTATGTTTGCGGATGAGCTCCAAAGCTCCTGTTTACACAGCACAAGGGCACCATAGGCCACCACTGCTGCGCCATGATGTTTCGAAATCCGTTCGCAAGTAATGATGTCAGTGGTGTCAGTGGTGTCAAAACGGCAAGATGCAAATTCACCGTTCGGCTGTATAGAAGCTACACACACATGCAATGATAGAATAATTACATCAACTGCACATGTATATATATATAGTTGTGCTTCGACTGTTGCGAGACTCCGTGCACTCCTGTCCTTTGAAATCTGAATGCAGTGGCAAACCTTTGTACACAGCTTCTCCAATGAGCCCGTCAGCTACCATGAAGTTGCTGTCCATGACGATGAAGTGAATGTCTGGCTCCCCACGCCAATCGACCATCTGGGCCCAGTTGAATTTGGGTTTTCTTCCAGCATTGGTCATGACCGGAGTGCGGAACTCTCGTCCACCACTTCGCACTATCACATACGGGTCCATCTTGCCAGTCCAATCCTCAATTTCATCGAAGAAGAGCTGATAACAGTGTGATGACAAAATCACGCACACAGCACCAGGACTCCTTCTCAAAGTGAACCGATACGGAAGAAGTCATTGTGAAGCCATCAAACAGCATTGAACCTTGAGGTATGATTCATTTTACAAGTCCTGATTTACAGCAGAGTATCAACATCGTACAAATCCTTGGCACTTTCGATGCAGAGCAGGAAGCTCCCGGGTGCTGCATAGGATGGGCCCGGGCCGCAAGGCGGATGCACCGGGTGCATTGGATGCGGATGACCGGGGCCATGTGGCATCACTGGTCCAGGTTGCCCATGCCCAGCGAGTTCCGGTGGCATCACTTCAGACACCACATGGCCAGGCACCACGTGGCCAGGCACATGGCCAGCTGTAGCGGCCTTGACCATGATGAACCAATAATTTGAAAAAAAAACATGCACCACAGGCGGAAAAAAGATAGCGATTCCATGTGATTCCAGGGTTCTTGGCCTTAGCTAATGCCTGGACGCAGAATCTGTTCGAACTGAGGAAAACACTCCGTGGCTTCTGGCATCACAATCTCCATCATGGCCCTGTCCAGTTGCACACCTGATGCTGGAAAACCAGGATCTATCAGGCCCAAGTACCTAGGTCACTTAGGACAATAATTATGCGTAGTTATACAGAATATTACATATATTACTAATACATACTAATACCTACAATGGATATATTATATAATGTATATTAGATATATGTGTTCCAGATAACGAATATATTATGTAGACTACACTATCATAATCGTAGATAGATGTGAAGCAAAACTCTTTGGAATAAGCTGCTCTGGCCCCCTTTGAGCACGCCTGCGGCAGCAGGTTTGATACCCAGGTGAAGGATTCCGGCCACAATTCATTTTGCCTCGGCAACATCGGTCGTCCCCTATCCGTTGTGAGGGTTTCAGTGTTCCCGGAGGTATCACACATGAGGTATCGGTAACAGAAAGGCACTCTGTCAGGTCCCCATTTTTCCACATTTTTCCACGTTTCTAGGAATGCAGTGTTTCTGCTGCTATATCATGTTTGATCCTCTATGCTCATATAGCTTTAATTGGATAATTCTGGATAATGTTCCTTAATATCATGAACGGATTAACATGTAGAACTTCAGTTCTTTTATGTTCTTTTCCTTTCTCCTTTTTATTCTTTAGGTGCTTCTCATAGATTTGCAGAGATCCCCAGCAAAAACCCCAGAGATCTCTAGAGAATCCCAGAGATTGGCGATCTCCGAACATTGCTAGAGATTCCCAGGGATGGCCAGAGATTCCCAGAGACCCACAGGGATCCCTAAGGAAAGGGAAGGAAGAAGCCAAACAAAATAAAACTAAATGTAATATATAGCTGTCTGAAGAGGGGGGGTCCAAAAAACGATCATGATCAAAGATGTAGAAAAGAAACATAACATATTCCAAAAAAAAACAAAAAAAAAACACATATTTTTGGTGACCTCGTGGCGTTACACTCTCATCGGTGAAGGGTCGTCCCCTATCGGCTATGAAGGTTGTGTGCAACCTCAGATGTGGCATCGATTTCCCGTGGATGACTTCGATGATATTCCGTGCTTTTTGTGATCTTATGATCATCCAAATCTCCCCTTCAGAAATCATTGAAATCATGAATGTTGGATCCTTCTTAATCTTTGATGGATTCTGCCAGGATCATTCAGAATCCAAGATCTGGAATCTGTTGGAGAAGTATTGATGATATTGACGCACGACACTTAGACTTAGACATCTCGGAAGAACCAGCCCCTCACATCATCTGGGGTCAAAATGTGAGACCCAAGAGAGAGATCTTGGTCATTTGTATCCAACTATCATCAACTACCAGCAGCCTCAATAGCCAATTCGTGTGCATCCAATTTTGACCCAAAAGGAGCCCCTAAGGCCCCACTGACAATGGGCAGTCTGTGCAAGTTGCAGCTCAAAGAAGCAGAGGCGGACTGAAGCACTTTGCAGCTGCTGCCATGGCTTCGACCATTGCTGGTTGCGCAGTCCCTGCAGCAGGTGTCGTATCCTCCTTTCGCCTCGGCATATGGTGTACCATGGTAGCCATGGTACCCCAACATCAACATAAACCAACCATGGTTACACTATGTTAGATTCGTTTACCATAGTTTTCTCCAATTAGAAAACCATAAACTGGAGTATCCCGCACCCAGATGTATCAGATTGGGATGATTTGGGCGGGGTATTCATTCAGGTGGCTGCCACCATCCTTAGGCCCCGGCGCATGGCCGCTTGCAACCCATTTTGCACAAGGGCCCTGCAACATTCCAACTCAAAGATACTCAAAGATACTCAAAGATATTCAAAGTGCATAACTTCAGATCGTGCTTTTGATCTGCTTTTCATACAATTTTGCATGTTTTTGCATATGTTTTTCCAAGTCAAACGAACAAGTAAAGCTTTTGCATCTTCTGCAAAAGTTTAAAAAAAGTTGGAACTCAAATTTCACCATTAGAAACTGACATGTCTCCAATGGTCTCCAACAGTCTCCCCTGGCTGCCTGGGTTATGGTCATTGGCCATATCCATCACAGCACCAGTCACTGCCATGGCATCTTTGGCGCAGCGTGACTCGAGTTGTGGAAATTTTGAGATAGCTGCGATTTCATAATCTCACAGAGGATAAATTTCCTGATCGCGGATGGACAATTCATTGCAATTCCATAATTTCCATATTAGATTATTTCGAATTCATATGTCTCATAAGTTATTATTGTTTATTATTATTTGTTCTGGGTGAACACATCATAACTCCTCGGTGTTCAGCATGTTGTGGACATCGCAGTGGGAATGCGTGCCGAGAAACACTGTAAACAATGAATCTCTCAATATCTCTTCATAGATTGCGCCAGTTCCCAAGGTGTTGCTGGCTGCATCCCTTCTCAGTATGCTTTACTGTTGGCTATCAGGCCCAAACGGCAGCAGAATTTTCAGGCGCTGTCAAGACCGACTCAAAGACCCGAAATACACAGTGAGGACAATGCTGACCAAACCATACCAAACCTGCTATCTGCTGATCTTCAATGGTCTTTGCATGTCTTTGCAGCAGTGAACCGCATCTGGGGTCCCAACTTCCTGGCCTTTTCCCGTTTGTACAGAAGCCGATGAAATTCATCGCAAGGATGATCCCACACCTCAAGATCTCTCAAGATCTCTCATTGAGGTCACTGACTGAAGGGAAATAGCATCGAAATGGCTTTGATTCCAGCATGTTACAACACATCGAGATCCCAACGCTTTCGCCAGTTTCAAAGTTGAAGTAGAAAACGTCATTCTCCTTCCAAGTGCATCGTAATGCGTCCAAGTTTTAAGCGTCAGCTGAGCATTGCAAGAATTTCTGAGAGCTTGCAGTACATGATAAAACAATTATCCTGATCATCCTCTGAAACGCCTGAACATAGAGAATGATAATTGAATGATAGAGAATGCAGGTAACATCAGGTAACACATGCCAAGCACATCCAAGCACCGCAACTTTCAGTCCTCTCCAGTGGTGCATGGCTTCCAGGGTGCAGGCAAAGGCACCTATTCACAGCTGTGAATTCAAGACAGTGAAGGACGGACATCTTTGAGGCTTCTGTCCCTTCCGTCTTTTCTTTCAGTGTCACCTTCCTACAGCTGTTTGAACCATCTATCTGATAGATTCGTTCCAATTCTCATAAAAGATCCAGCTGTCAAGTCCATATGCGATGCAGGTGACAGTGGCTGTGCTGATAGAAGGCTCTTGGCGGCCTTCAGACCAGCCCGCGCAATCCACATGAGGTCTTTGTCGGCGTCTGCGTCCATTCCAAGCCTGCAACTATTGGATGAAAGATATCATTAAAGAATACTGAAGATTATTAAGGAGACTTGTGAAATCTCATATCTCCTGACTAATTAATTATGTGTTGCATCTAGAATCTATAAGACAATGAGCTGCTGCTGTGCACATCTGCCATGCAATTTGCAGGGAGCACCATTCTGAATAGTCCAGAATCTCTTGCTCGGTCGGCTCATAGTCCTCCAAGGATCTCCAAGGCACATTCCAAGCAATGCCAAGTGACGAGATTCGGAATCACACCAGGGATTTAAGAAGAAATGGCAACAACAGATCACGCACAAGAAGGATCATACTATTGCTATCCATTGCTGAGCCAATACTCTTGTGGAACGTCATTGAACATCAAACTGCAACCCGTCCGAATCCACATGCTCTTCCAGGACAACTGACCTGTCAGGATCAAACACAGCTACACATGCTGCACCAAGGGTAGGACGGCAAGGCCAGGCAAGGGAGTCTGAAGGCTTCGTAACCGAAAGAACACTTGGTCGCAAGCCGATTCTCATTCGTCATGGTGTCACGCCGGTGCTACGTCGCTGAGTCTTCACAGTTGAGGGGATATCAGGGGTGCAAAGTTGCATCATCTCGCTTGTAGTGCTGCCATTTCCAAGCGTGATTTTAGGGACTTAGGGACTGCACAACAACGGGATCCAATGTGTCTCATTTTGTAACTAGGCTGGGCTGTCCTTCTTTCGAACGAGACTGTCAGCCTCTGACTCTAATGTGTACTTACTGTCACATCTGTTGCTACAACATGTGAAACTTGATCACCGCCCACAAAGGCAAATCCAATATAGACAAACAAACTGCAACAGTGCATCGGGCAGGAAGGAAATCCATCACAAGCTATTGCAAACACATGCAAACACAAGCTAGAGAGACACGCTCCTTTGGATGCCACAATTGTGCCTCAGACTCCCTCAAGCAACGTTCGCACCTGATCTGGAGTGTGAGTGGTGATGCCCAATTCTGCGATCCCGTTATGTAATTCTTCGTAGGAGGAAGCAATCAGCTTGGCAATTTGCCCACGGATCTGGTGTCGCAAACTGACATCTTCAATGCGCTCAAGCAATGGAAGTGATAGAGCTCCACCAAGAGTGAACAAGGAGTTGTAGAAAGTTCTGAGAGTTGCAGCCAATGATACTGGATGGAGCTCTGGTACTCCACTCAGGGGGACATCTGCTGGTTTGTCTCTCAATGCTTTCAGGCGCTCTGAAAGACCCACTTTGGACAAGACTGCTTTGGCCTGTCCTTCCACAAATCGCTGTGCTTGATCCTGCAAGAAGGCAAGATACATGTCCTGTCGCTGCTTGGTAAATTCGTGTTTTTCCAAGGGAGTCTGCATTGCTGAAACACAATTCATCAAGAAGACTTGCCCATCTGCGGCGTCCATCATGGAGGCAACTTGTTGGCAGTGATTCAGCAACGGGTCAAAGGCTGCAGATAAAACCGGGAGGAAGTCAGCCTCGCGTTCGCCAGCTGGGACTGGAGCTATCTGGTAAATCGATAAAACCTCTTGCAACGTGTTGGCCGCTTCCAACACAAATGAGGGAGCTGACAAAGCTGCCACGTACACTGAAGCAACGCCTTGACGAAGTTTTTGTGCTTGAGCTTCCCACAAGTCTAGGAAGTCTTGATAGGTTCGGGCGTGCAAATCCATGCAGGTTGATACCAACATGGCTTCTTTCCGTTGCAGTTGCTCGTCAAATTTCTTGGCAAATAAAGAGAAAGCTTGTGCAACCCTGTACATGGTCACAATGACAGTGTTGGAGGTGAAGGTGTTTGAGCTATTCACACCATGCGCGTGACCAGAGGAGTTGGCGAGTAGCGATTGTTTGGTCTTTGTCGCCAGAGTTGTAGCCACACCATCCAAGGAGATGTCCAGCATCTCGTCATAGCTCACTACTGTCATCCTCAGCTGGCCGAAGATCCAACCAGTGCACAAATACCACGAACCAACTATCCAAACCACTTCAACGATGCAGACTGGAACTGAAATGTACCGCTGAGGTGAACCAAACCCGAAGATAGCATTTTCCTTTGTGCCTGTAGATATGTATATATATTGTTTGAATTTGTTTGATATATTTCTTCTATTTTCTTTTGATCTAGCACATTGTCTAAACATGTCTAAACCACAGACTCGCCAATCTGAGACGACAAACAGACTAGCGTCGAGCCCTCATCCGACGCCAGGCGTTCCCGTGAAGCGGAGCTTTCTGCAGCCTTGTCAGGTTCACCCTTTCTGTATCTTTCTGTTGAATCTGCTGGTTGCGCAATGTTACGCAAACAGCTGGCTCTGTTGGGGCTCCCACTGACTCCTTTCCAATGAGGCTGCTTAGAGCATCCTGCTCAGTCGCAACCTGAAATGACATTGTGATCCCAGCTGCTAAGCTACGAAATGCTGCACCTCTCAGACGTTCGGATTGGGCCCACGCGTTTTGATGAAGCCATGCCAACATGTCGCTCACATATCGAACTGGATCGCTGGCCTCTTCAACGATCGTCACGAATTCAGACATCTTGCTTGCAACAGTGAGTAAAACGTGCTGTACTACTGCTTCATGTTCATTCTTGAATGATGATGAAATATGATGAATGAATGCGTTGCACTTTAATGTGATGGCTATGACAAGCAAATCCGCAGCAGTGACACGATCTGTTTTCACATGTGCTTAGCATGGACACAACTAGCCTGCAAATCGATAGGTCTTGTACCAAAGGTGGCATCACCTTGACTCAAAGCTTCGAAGAAACGCTGTTGCAGCGCTTGCTTCCTGCGTACCAAACCAATGAGATCCAATGAGGTAATGATGCAACATGATGCAACATGATGCAACATGATGCAACATGATGCAACATGATGCAACATGATGCAACTAATGAGTGGCTCAAATTCAAGTGATTCAAGTGCCCGCCTAACGCGTGCAATATCTCGAAGGCAATGATTGAAATAGACAGGTCTTTCTCTCAACAGCCTTAGTCTCTGGATGTCTCTGGCTATACTCCGGAAAGAAGTTGTGACTATACAAGTAAGATAATTTTGTTTCAATCAAAAACTCCGCAGCATCTGATGGTGCACTACAAGAAGAACAGCATGAACAACTCGCAAAGAGAAGTGTTCGGTGGTTGAAACTTGCTAAATGAGTGTCGTTTTTCCCCTCTTGGCTTTCACCGACGTAACATGTCGCTCTTCGCCATCGCAAGGTGCTGAGAAAGGTACTTCAAAACGCGTTTGAGGACATGCCCAGCAGGAGTGTCCATTTCAGCTGACCTTGTGCAAACGGCTATTCTTGAAAAGACAACCCTTTTGATCCCTTTTGAAGTGACGTGTGTGGGAAGTACATGTGAATTACATACAGTAATGTGTTTTTGATTGGTTTTAGATGGTTTTGGATGGATTCTTGCGTAGAGCTTGCAGTTGAGTTAACTTAAGTTGAGTCAGTTGGTGGTGGTTGGTGACTACATTACAGTAGAGTACAGTGGCTGCCTGCTTGTGCATCGTGGATATCTCGCAGCTTGGGGGCTGGACGTGCTTTTGGCAACAGCAGCTTCCCTGGGTCCGCGGCACTGTTGCTGCACCTTAAAGGTTGAGGAACGCCGTAGACAACTGGACCGGTGAGTAATCGACTCAACGTATCAATATAATACATTATATGTATATATATATAATTCACATATATATATATATATATATATTTATAATTATATATAATATATGATCATATATGGCAATATCATTTTGGTAGTAACTATCTAATATATATATATAGCTTCCGTCAAAATCCTTTACATTTGAGTAGTTGCTATTGTTATGTCATATATGGTTATCGCTTTTTTTGGGCGGGGGCCTATCGGTTTCTAGGGTTTTGTGGAAATCAACATATTCGAGATCCAACATGAAGCCGAAATCCATTCCTAAACAGGCTCGGAAATGGATCGAGCAGTTGTTTTGCTGGTTTCAGGTGCTTCGGCAGCACTTCATGTTCCTTTTGTGTTGCATTCATTCGCATGCATTTTCCTTCATTTTCATGCATCTTCCCTTCATGTTCCTTTCATTGGTATTCATTTCCATTCATTTTCCTTTCATGTTCCTTTCATTTTCATTCCAATGTGCATTCATGTCCTCTCATCTTCCTTTCATTTGCACACATTTTCCTTTCATGTTGCATTCATGTCCTTATTTACTTTCTAAAGTTATGGAAATGGCTCTATGGCTTGGCCAGGGAACCGAGTGCAACAAATAGTTATCGCTAAGTTATCGCTAAGGTTATCGCTAAATAACCCCTCCAACATAATATGACATTGTTCGAAGGAAATTTGCCACACAACGACAGAGCGAGAGAGAGAGAGAGAGAGAGTTAGAGAGAGAGAGAGAGATAGAGAGAGAGAGAGAGAAAGAAAGAAAGAAGGAAGGAAAGAAAGAAAGAAATAAGGAAGGAAGGAAAGAAAGAGAGAGAGAGAGAGCGAGCGAGTTGGATGCCAAATGCTATGGTAACTGCAAACAGGGCAACAAAGGTTGACTTTCCCTCATCGGTTTTGCCCGTTCTGTGATTGTGCACAACAGTATTTGCTTGGCTTACGCCAAGTCTAATGGACTGTCGTGTATGGTCCCAGGTTATCGCTTTTGGGGGGGGCCTATCGCTTCACAGTGTTTCGTGCACAATCTCTGACAAACAACTCCTGCAATACTAAAGTAGTCTTCAACCATTTTGACCCTGGCTCTATTATATATATATATTCTAATATAATCTAGTATATGCATGCAGTTTCCTGAGGCAGTGTCCCAAACAAACATTCGCTCGTAGGAAGCCTGGCCATCCAAGCAGCATGTCAACGTTGAATCAAAAAGTAAATCAATGAATAAGTATGCTTCCAATTTCCGGCAATTGTAATCGACAAATAATTCTGTGATATTCTATGTATGGATTTTACATGATTTTACTATGCCATATGAATTTATATTTTATTTGATTCTTTTGGTCTTAATTAGTCATTATTGATACAAAATGATACAAAGGAGATACCTGCACCGCCGCAAAGAATCAGGTGGAGAACACTCAGCCCCGCCTCCAGGATCTCGGAAGTTTCGTGGAGAATGTCAACCTGGTTTGAAGTCAGGAATCCGACAGCAACTAATCTGACCTCTATGATTTGCTTCAGACCCTGGCCCCTGATGTCTGCTGGCCGCTGGTGCTTAGCCTCAATGGTACCCGGAAAATCCCAAGGATTGCCTGGTGACAACAGAAAGTTTGGATTTCGCGGGTTTTCCGTTTCTTTTCACAAAAGGCCAAAATAAGGGAAGCGCATGTGTCGAGCATTTGAACGCACCTCAGATGTGCACTCTTAAATCTCTTAAGAAAATGACGGTACAGTAGCATGAGCTCTTAGCAAAATTCTAACTGCTTTAAGTAGTAATGAATAAAACACATTCAAATCATTAAGATTCATTAAGTAACTCACATCCTATCAATTGCCTGCACCTTTACCAATCTTAGAAGACCCTCTACCTTCGTCCACCTGCTACATTTCTGGCCTGTTCAAGGCGGTCAAACGCAGTGAAGAAGTCATCATCCAGGGGTTTGTCCCCGGAACGGACCAGCTGCGTATCTGCCTTCCACAGTCAACACATGTCAGAACCCCGAAGCCGTGGTGACAGGCTTTAACACGCTCTGACTTGGTTTGACTTTGCCTTCTTGCCACCAGCCCCCCAAAAAATCCAAAAGATACTATAGTGACATAGCCTTCCAGCCTAATTAGCTATGTCATCCTATATCATGCTATAATATAATGCTACTGGTATACTACAGTATTATGTCCATGGTGATTTCATCCCGTGAAAAAAATCTGCAGGCACTCCTCACCTCTGACAAGCGAAAGCGGCCCAGAAACTTGTCGAGGACCTCTGTGGCTGTCGAAACCCTGGTGTTAGGGGGATGATGGGGGATGGGATTATGGTGCAAGAGGATGCAATTGGGAAAATGGAATGAGAAGCAATGCGATTTGGTAGACAAAGTTGACCGAAATCCAACTGTGACAAAGCTGACCTGCTGCTTCAACTCAATGGATATTGCCTCCTGTTTCATGAAAATGACACACCCACTGTATGACGCTCTCCAAAAAGTATACGAACTAGAGCGTGGGATTGAAACCAGGTTGAAGCTAGATGCTTGATCATCAAACCTTTGTCTCTATTGTCCAAATCTTTGATCAGCTTTAGTTTCAACCTGCTGCGACAGTTTTGCCAAACACTTGAGAGTCCTTCCGCAAAGCAGCTGCCCTCTCAAGGCTAGCCTGGAGTCTTCACAGGCAGAGCTCCAATAGAATTCAACAAGCAAGATTGGGGATGTTGGGGAGATAGATAAAACACAAGACGTATGACACGGGTGCACTGTTTGAGATACTTTAAGAATGTTCCACACCTCCACAAGCAGCCTTCCACCCAATCACTCCAGTACATCTCTTGCAGGCCTGCGTCTCCGATCGGCTTGCCTTCAGCTGCCCAGCTGCCCGTTCCACTGCACCATCCTGACATGGCGACGCTGTGTACCATTTGCAACAGCTTGGCTTAACAGCTGCAGCAAATGAAACCAGTTGCTCTACACGCTACAATCTTGGAAGAATTCAGAGATCACAATTGATCATTGCCATTCATTGCCTAATATTGAACTGATACATGGCTGTGGTAGTCTCGTGCAACTACCTTCCAACTGGGAATGTGGCCAATTCTTGCACCAGGTGATCAAGATTCTCAAGCTGCCTCAAGACGGCAAGACATGGCAAGACCAGGAAGGATCGCAAAGCCGCAATAAAATGACAAGATCCACCGGTGCCTCTCAAGTGCGCCAAAGGAGTTCACAAACTCCTGTGCTGTGCAGTGGAGAGTGGGAACATCCTTGTGTGCAAAATAGATCAAAATAGATGGATCTGTTTGGCACCTCACAGTCACCTAAAATAAAAAATCATTCAATTTCACTATATATATATATTATATTATTATTAACTATTCTATATTATTATATAACCATTATTATATTAAATTATCATTTATTCAATGGACAGTACCCCTCAAATTCATCAGCCAACCAGTTGGGGAAGGACATCTACTGTTGAAATCACACACACACACGAGAAAAGCAAGAACAAAACGCAAAGCATCGAAGTCATCCTTGTGCAACAGCAAGCTTTCGCCCTCGATGGAGGATCGCAAATTCCTACCAAATTCGGGGCCAGGAAGCAAATGGGCATTTCTTTCCAATATATATTCAATAGACTTCTTGCATTCTTTGACATCTTTGACGTGGTTTGCAAAATGTTGGGAAATGTGTCGCGATGGGCTAGTCATGGCTCCAATTCACAACCGATCACTATCAAAGCTATCAGCGTCTGATACCACGATTCTGGTGAATTCCCATCAGTCCCCACCTCCTCGTGTGTACAGTATTCTCGGTGAAGAAGCCGGAAAGACATTTCAGCGCATCTCGCGACCTTAGCGCTATCTGCCACAGGAAAAGAATGGTTTCTGTAATGTTTCTACTATCTTTGCCACCTTTCATGCCCCTGGTGGTCTGCAAACTATTCGAGTTTAGATCCCCACAACCGGTCATTCTGAGCTTTTGACGCTTGCGAGTCAATCCGCAGAGTCAATGCCTTGATGGGAATTCTTCACAAGAAGATCACAAGGCAAAAACACGGTAGGCGGTTGATACGGCGCCCTGTGAGGGGTTGCCGATTTTAATTTTAAGATTTTCACGTCAAAAGCTGGAAACGTGGTATTTGTGGGACTTTGTAAAAGGACATTTCAAAGTCATGATCA
>Ga0126342_10004419_pt1 | contig 23977 bp, 23 predicted proteins | sample Cyp1metagenome_FD_92528 | JGI IMG/M metagenome (GOLD analysis project Ga0126342, IMG submission 92528) | Coral microbial communities from Lord Howe Island, Old Settlement Bay, Australia - Cyphastrea 1 metagenome | ecosystem: Host-associated > Invertebrates > Cnidaria > Coral ...
GCTTACGCAGCACATTCTTGACAAAACCCCTTACGCCACCTTGCGCCAACCAGGGTTTTGCTTACGCCAAATGCTCATATGACAAGGCCCTAATTAAAACAATTCAAAACGGTTTTTGGGGTCTCACCTGGGGATACATCAAAGTTTCAAACATCGATAGCCTGTGGCCTGACATGCCAGGAGAGGTTAGCGGGTCATCACTCCATATTTTGGTGATACCCCAAAGCTTGACCCATATCCATCAAGCAGGCGTGCCACATGTGCCACCTTTGACCCCCCCCCTTGTTGACAGTTGAGGCCCAGTTGCGAGAACTGGTTCAGAAGCCCGGTCAGGGTGCCCTGAGTCGCTGAATGAGCACCGAAGAATTCCTTCCCTATTTTCGAGCTAAGGGAACCCATGGAATGGAGGTATTCCTGATTGGAAAGATCTGGCAAGACTCAACAACCATACGACATTGGGAGCCATAAACACTCCGGCTGAGACACTGAGAAACGTATGACCTGTCCTGTGGCAACCCCTGTGGTCGTGGCATCTTAGAAATGATTTTGGAGCCAGGACGCATGGAATTGCTTCCAATTTTCAGGTTTCTCGAACAACTTCTCCACCACTTGCAGCCACTCCTGAAGAGACCAAAAGCCTCGGGGCACTGCCGTGTGAGAGCACACCATGAACCTTCAAACATGGCTCCACAAGCAAGATGATATGATAGCTCACATTATTTTTTGGGCTTGATATGTATATATATATAATATATATATATATATAATATATATATAGGTCCTATAGTGATGGCAGGACTGAAAATGCAAAGTCTCCAAAAGGACTCACCCCCTTGCCCATGACATGCCCATGACATGCTAGTTCCTTCATGACATTTCCGCGCATGGCAACCAGGACGTTGGATGAAGCCCTTAGCTCTAACGTGAGCCAAGTTGCTCTTGTAGGTCTCAAAATTGATGGCGGGATCATGGCCCAAACTGGCTGGCTCCTCTACACATTGGTTCGGTCAGGCAGGGGGCGATTTTACCTCCACCACAATCCATGTGCAGATCGTGCAGCAACAAGCACTTTACGCTTGGTGGATGAAATCCTTGCGCAACATACATCTGGACACGCTGACCGGATGGCTCTGAAAGCTTCACCCCTTGAATTCCGATTCAACGCCCAACTTTTTTTTGAGAAACGTACATCTCCTCGAACGCAAAGGGAACTATACTGAGTGAACCCTCGCCTTAACCTTAAATTAAAGTTAGCAAATTCCCCCCTTCCAAATGCTAACCTACTCCATTTGATCCGCAAGTGAGGGAGAGTGACCATCTGACACTCAGCTCCCACACCTCCGTGGACCCAGCAGTGACCTTGAGACCATGAACAAACTCAGCATATTTGAATCATTTTGAATCTACCTGGGACGTGACAAACTACAAACAATATGCATTCAAGTTGGTTAATCCATGTTAATCCCTTAAGTTCTCTTTTTATTCTACCAGAAATGGACGGGCTAGAATCATCCCCGCTTGGAGGTTTATGATTGGGTGTTCCAGGTCACTACAGGTTTGTCAAAAAAAAATACCCAACACAAAAAAGTACCAAATGAGTTTCCCTCTGAAATTGCAATGATCCCATATGTATCGATTTGGGTACAGGGCACCGGTGGGGCCCACAAATTTTGGGAGTGTTGGGCATTAAACACTTGAAGCATTCAAGAAAAAACCATCCAGATGTGTTCAGTTTGTGTGTCCATTACTTTTCTGATCCATCCCCAAACGTCTCAGCGGACTCTCAGTGTGGACTCTCACGTCACCATCCTGGGCTTCCTGCATCATTTTCCTTGCCAAGATGTGAGTCATGGCATGTCATGGCGAACGCGTGGGTAAAAGAATGCTCATTGAATACCCCAAAGTGAGTACCCAAAACATGCAATGCACAATTGCAAACGAAGTTGTAGTGCTGGGTGTACTATAGGTGGTCCTGAACAGTCACCCACCAAAACGCTGCACGACAGTCAAGGGAGATGTGTAGAAAGGAGGTGGAAATGGAAGAACTGTGAATGTAGCCACAGCTTAAGCCTTAAGAACCCATGGAAGTTCATGAAACTCCCAGTTGGCTAAAGCGGCTAAAGTATCTAAAGTGTGGATCCTCCGGGGAGTACCCTGCACATCCCTGCACCGTGTGGATCTGCCTGTGGGATCGTCTGCGCATCTTTCCCATCTAGTGAGTAGCGCAGCACCTGTCCAAAAGAGATAAGAGAATAGCGCAAGGTGGATGCAGCTGGTAAATGCAACTCTTTTGGCATGATATGACTGATATGACATACATAGCTGGTGCAAACAAAATCTTGGCATCGGCCCATTGAGCCTGGGTGTCATCCAAGTCATCCAGTGCAAACTGAGCGGGGTGGCGGCCACTCGGGGATACGGCCAAAGGCTGGCACAAAGATGATGGGCATAACTTTTTCTAGCAGAGAGACAGTACTTTGGGATACTTTGGGACTTTCCCGAATATCTGGGATACATGTGGATACATGAGCACTGCATGAATCTGAACTGCAGGCATCACCCTCCCCAACCACCGGCAGTCAGGAGAAGCGCATCTCAAGGTGCCAGGAAACAAAGTCCTGCGTTCGCACTTTCCTTGCCAGGGCTATCACTAGGAGGCTTGGGGAGTGATGTTCTCAACTGGCCCATGACTGCTCACAGCATCACAAGATATTACAAGATATTACAAGCATCAATTTTTTATCAAATCTTGAGCCCAGCAGCTGATTGTTTGCAATAGCTTTATGGTCCAGCGCCAGCAGCCTTTCTAACAGCAGTGAGATCCTGGTGCGCAACCTCGAGTTGAAGGAGCCTGCACCGAGGCGGCCCCATGGACCGTATGGGTTTTGTGTCATATGTTGGTTCAAGCCACCCACCTGAGCCTCACGAAATAGAAACCTAGGGAAAACTACAGAAAACTGAAAACTAAAAAAAAACGTGGGAATTGCTGCTTGGTCTGAACAGTTTGTACTAAGAAGGCGCCAAGTGAAAAGCACTGCTTCAATCATCACAGCTGGACAATCAACCGATACGGCAGTATCCATTTTGAAACCAATGCTACTTAGACTTCAAACAGCAGGCCCCTTATCCGAGAACCGCCCCTTCAAACCCTCTTCAACTCAGTCTGGTTAAATTTTTCATAGCCCAATCATAGCCAACAAAAGGTTCGAAAATCAAGCGCATGTTTCTTTTGATTTGATAAGGTGATAATTGGCCAAAAAAGTTATCAAATGAAAACACCTAGATATTCTATAAGTGGGTTCCAGGACAGCTTGCCAACCAATCGTTCTTGTATTGCAACTGGCTACGCCAGGTCCTAGGTCGATGGCTATCCGATCATTTGTCAACCCCGTGCTCGTCCTGGCCTGCAAGGCGTGAACTCAGCTGTTTCAGAAGGGAGGTGAGGGTCAAGAAGACGTGACCATTTGGAGACACCCCCAACTGCGCTATGAGCTTCTTTCCTGGGCGTTGGTTAGATGCAAGGGGTAGCATGCCTGTTGTTGGCGTCACACGTGGCGGGAAGTGGACAAGAGCTTGCCAGAGATGATCAGTTGACAAGAATGATTGAAAAAATTGCCCGACCGTGCATTAAATGCATATGAGGTTGCTATACAATCCTCCAATTGGCTGCGAAAAGCAACAACACCTTTCAACTTCACCATCAAATCACGTTATCGCTTTAAGTACCAGTAGTTCACCATATTGTTTTCCATGGTTTGGGCAACATGTTCCACCATATGATCTCTCATGTAAAGGTTTCTGCATGAACGTTTTAGGTCTTTGCTCATTTTGCTGAACCGGACTTAGTTGCCATACCAAGATGCGTTCATCTAATCTCTTTACTTCTCGGTCCTTTAATTCTTTCTGCAACTGAGCGGTCCAAACGCAGTGGCCATCGATCCCAAAATCGCACTGCTGAAAATAACTTTTGACAATCTAGGTGATTTCTGTGTTTTGTAGTGGAACATGGCAAATACATGCAAATACATCTTGGGCCACAATAGTGATAACATGTCCAAAACATGCCATCAGCATTGCCAGCTGTTCTCTTCTGAGAATTCCAGACATCATCTTAAGCTCATTACATAGTTATCTTTTTCGAGTTCCATCATTGGCCTTTGAGGCCACCGCGAACAAACATTCAGGGAAGCAGCCGCTGGAGGCCTCTTGGGAATAAAATGGCCAAAGTCTATATACGTTTTATGACGTTTCTCTCCGAATCCAACTTCTGATCATGATCCCATTTATATAAATGGCCATTTTGGTTGTATGTACTATACTATACCCCATAGAGGATTTTTGCCCAAGACAGCCCGTCCCAAGCGCCTTGCTTTCATTCTTACTTGGATCCTGGGCCTCTTTCAACGCCTTGGCTTCAGCCTGCCAAGCTGGGATTGTGAAGTTCCTGAGACCAAAAAAACAGACATCCTATCAGAGAGGCTTATATCAATAAGCCTTTTATACGAATATTTCACATCACAAGCATCCTGTAGCATATAGAATGTGTATTCCTCAGTATTCCCATGCGTGTGAGGTGTTTTTGACATTTCCATGTTCTAGCTACTCTGGGATGACTAATTATATATACAGTAAATATAAGTAAATATAGAGACCTGATGTTTCAAGGCTCACACCCAAAGAAACATTCAAAGGTGGATATTGTGTCACATCCTGCCTTTTTTCGCTGATACTTCACTGGCGTGAAGTTGCTAAAGTCGTGGAACATCCAAAATGATGGATGCACATATCTGACAATCTTTATGATCATGTGTGGGTAACATTGGGTAACGCGTCATTTTTTCATTCAAGCACTACATCTCCATATCAACAGTTATCAACTTGGTTCAACTTGCAGAGCATCATGGAATCAGCGCCTCGTGTCTCGCGTCAAACTCTTTCAATCGCTGCGCCGCCAGCGCCAAGGACGCCTCCCAAGGGCGACCCAAAGCCGAGCCCCTAAGGTTTGGCCCAATCCAATGTGAAAATGGGATAAATTCGGATGAAATCGGGGAATATATATATGTGTGTGTGTGTGAAAATGGATCAAGTCGGATCAAATTCCAAAGTTTGGAATGCTTGGATGCCACTTTTGGGATTATTTTAAGATCCAAAATCATCTAAATATATCCAGACATCATCATGTTTCATGGAGGCCTATACCCACACGCACACCAAATATCCACAACCCCCAGCTCTCCACCTTCCGAAGCTTCACTAAGCTCTTTTCGAAGACCTCCACTAGACGCTCCAGTTGCCTCAAGTCAGAGTTGCCACACATGTGACATGCCCTAGCGACCCCCAACTCTGACTCTCTCTCTCTCTCTCTATCTCTCTCTCTCTCTCTCTCTCCACAAGTTCAGCTGAGCGAAAGGCGAGACATAGACTAAGTATATACACATTGGCGGTGCACTCTGAGTGGTGGTTCTCATTTTCCGAGATGTCTCAGGCTCATCAATCAGTTAATCAGTTCCGATATGATCCGATGCAAACCCATGCTGAAGATGCGCTGCCGGTCGCCATGGCAGCTGAGTGGCACCAGTGAGACAAGTTTGGTGGTCTCCTCAGTGATCTGAAGAAACATCATCCACCAAGATTTGCACCTGGCACAATGGGATGGACAAATGTGACAAATGTCTTGGTGCGGCAGCTTTGGGGTCACAATATGTCATCACAGGAGGCTGGGACCATAGAATGCCGGAGGCCTTCCCCATACCATCATGGCGCAGTGATGCCCATGATGGCCTATGATCTCCAACTGATGCAGCTGTCAAGCAGCCATTCCCTTCGAGTGGGCGACGCAGCATCCAACTGTGGCATTTCAGCAACAAAGCGAAGCTCCAGCAACAACTTTTGAGTCCGATGAGCTTGTGTCGTTCGGCTTCGTTAGCGTCATCCTTTTTAGATGATATGGCCAGGGCTGGGCAGACTTTCAAGCACCCTGCTGGAAACGACACATAGAACTGAACCCCAATCAACATCACATATCTATTTTTCTTGTTTGTTTGCGCTGGCTGCGCTTCCTTTCGGCAACTGTTCCATAGTTTGCTGATGCTTAGCTGATGAGCATAGTCCGGCCCGAAAATCCCGGCCCTTTCTTTCGGCGATGGGCGAAGGTCGCGAATTATGGCCCTGCAGCATGGTCCTTGCGATGTACATCTTCCTCAGTTTCGTCGATGTCCAAAAAAAACGTTGGCATCGAGTAGTCCTGCCACAAGGCCCACAGAAGGCCCAGCTGCAGCCAAGTATAAATTGATATGAAATGATATGAAATGATTAAAACGCTCAAGATTCAAACCGTATTTACTTATTTGACTCTCAATTCAGAGAGGAGAGTTTACTTTGTAACGCAAAAGGCACAAGCCTGGAGCAACCGTGTTTCCAACCTGATTCGGTCCTTCTGGCGCTGATCCAAGCAGCCCAAGCCCATAAAATCATCCACGGTATGAACCAATCCACACGCACGTGTGTAAATGGTGTGCTCTTCTTGTTTTTCCTCTCGCATCTTTTGCACGATATATGCGAAGAGGATGGTGTCAGACACTGTGTCAAAAATCATCATGAAGGGAAAGGCCATGATGAAAGCAACGGCTGATCCACAAAGCGAAAGGAGAAAGGGATTCTGCACATAATCCGGGCTAAAGGGATCTTCAAAACCTGGATAGTACTTGATGATGACCTGCGCCGAAAACAGCAGGTGGAGCCTTCCCACGGGCACTTGAATCTGCGAGCCTGAAACTGGGGAATGCCCCAAAACTGCCACCTTAACTAGATGACAGTGTGGCCCGAAAGAAAAGCAGGAGGGAGTAGATCAAAAGAGGATGGACGAGAAGATATGAAGATGAATGGTGATGAAGGATGATGAATGATGAATGATGAATGATGAATGATGAATGATGAATGATGAATGATGAATGATGAATGATGAATGATGAATGATGAATGATGAATGATGAATGATGAATGAGGTTGCGGGTGCATAATGGTTAATTACTGAGTGTATACTGAGTAATTATGAAATTCTTATATCGTATGTATCTGTGTGTCCCCATGGCGTCTATTCAGATGACTGCGATGACGGAAGGGAATTAAATAAAAGCTTTTGCACAGAGAAGTCATTGCGCAAAGGACCGTTTATACGCAGAAGCTTTTGCACACAGAAGCTTTTACACACAGAAGCGTTTACACACAGAAGCTTTCACTCAGAGAAGTCTTTACAGAGAGGGGTTTTTGCACACAGAAGTCTTTACACAGAAAAGCTTTTACACTTTGGAGCTTTTACACACAAACGGGTTACACAGGGGAGCTTTTTCACAGAAGCTTTACACAGAGGGGCCCTTACACACAGACAAGTTTACACACAGAACCTTTTACACGGAGTGGCTTAAACACAAAAAAAGCTTTTGCACACAGGAGTTTTTACACACGGACTCGTTTACACACAGAAGCTTTTGCACAGAAGTCTTTACACGGAGGAGCTTTTACGCACAAAGGCCTTTACACACACAAGCTTTTACACAAAGAAGTCTTTATACAGAGAAGCCTTTACACAGAGGAGCTTTTACACACAAACGCTTTTACACAGAGAAGCTTTTGCACAGAGGAGCTTTTACACACAGACTCGTTTACACACACAAGCTTTTGCACAGAAGTCTTTACACACAGGAGCTATTTTACACACAGAAGCTTTTACACAGAGAAGGCTTTACACAGAGAAGCTTTTGCACAGAAGCCTCTACGCACAGGAGCTTTCACACAGAGACTCGTTTACACACAGAAGCTTTTACACAGTGAAGCCTTTACACAGAGGAGCTCTTACACACAAACGCTTTTACACAGAGAAGCTTTTACACAGAAGTCTTTACACAGAGGAGCTTTACACACAGACGCTTTTACTCAGAGAAGCTTTTACACAGAGAAGTCTTTAGACAGAGGTGCTTTTACAGACAGACGCCTTTACACACAGAAGCTTTTGCGCAGAGAACCCTTGCCACAGAGGATCTTTGTGACGTTGGAAAATCGCATTTTTACATAATTTTACACCAGTTTTTGCCGTTTGACCTTCATTTCGTGCGAAAGGGTTGCATCTGAGATTTCAAAATCACAATTTTACACCAGTTTTTGAACTTCGACCCTCATTCCGTGCGAAAAGGCGATGCCGGGCCACTAAACATTCGCATTTCACGACACGTTTGTGTGTCCGACACGAACGATCTCCGCAGAGGGTGACGTTTCGCAAATCGGTTTTTGGCTGCCCCTGCCGCCTTAAGGGGGCACTTAGAAGAACTTGAGAAGTAGGAGTTTTCTAAGAGCTTTCAGATACAAGTAGATCACCTAGAAGTTAACTCCTGTGTAAGAACTCCTGTCTAACAACTCCCGTGTAACAACTCCCGTGTAACAACTCCTGTGTAACAACTCCTGTGTAACAACTTCTGTGCAATAACTTCTGTGTAAGAACGCCTGTGTGAGAACTCCTGTGTAAGAACTCCCGCGTAAAAAGTCCTGTGTAACGACTCCTGTATAAGCTCCTGTGTAGGAACTCCTGTGCAAATGACATGGATGTTTTTGTAGGAGATATGTAGAGGTTGAGCACCTGTAGATGAAGTTGATGTAGATATATGTAGATGATGTATGTGATGTAGATAAAGTTGATGTAGATGATGTAGGTGATGTAAAGGATATAGTTGGAGATGTAAAGGATATAGTTAGATGTAGGAGATGTAGGTGATGTAAAGGATGTAGGCGATGTTATGTAATTATATGAAGTGAAAAGTTGAATTTGGCAGCAGTTCTTTGGGAAAAACCCTTCGCAGGATCTTTCGGGAATAAAGAAAATACTGTAATGATCTAAAACCTTCCAAACTAGATTAAAAACCTTGGATGTTTGCGCATCCCCAATGTTTGGACACGCCCGGATTTGACTAAAGCACACTAAAATCTTCCACTTTCTCCAGGTGACACAGGTCTGCAAGTGACCCAACGAAGTGATGGCACCGAGTCCGGCTAGTTGAAATAGCCAGGTGGCACCATTTAAAATGTTCACAACATTCATGTATTCCTGGGCTGGGCAAGGTTGTCATTTGGCTTTGTCACCTCTCTTTTGGGCGATTTAACTGGGAAGAATGATGACAACCCTTGGAGTTGGAGCCAATTTCAGACAAACAGAGTTTCCAGATTCCAGTTTCCGTTTCATGCCGGCCGCTTGCGTTGGCCGGATTTTGTGAAATCTCCTGAATGGACTGCCAGTTTCAACCTACAGGGCTCCGAAAAACGGAGCGATATCAAGTACAGACACACAAACACGCACAGACCTTTGAATATCTCAGAATATCTGAGCTCTTGCCTTCCATTTCTCAAATCACAGGGATGATTTTGACGCGCTGGCTCAGCATCGTCATTGACTGTCATCCCAAGCCCTTTACCAAACCAGTCCTTCCAGTTTTGAACAGTTTCTGGAGTTTGGGGATTTGGGTAGCTTGGACTAGGGTGTTTGCGTCGGCCCCTTTATTCCAACAGCTCACACTCATTCATGGCACAAGTCGAAACGATTCAATCAATGAATCAAGATAATCAAGATAATCAAGATCGAGGCTCGTGATTGACCCATGCGGTATGCAAGGCAGACTCATAGAAACAAAGGGCATTGAGGGCCACGTCCATGTAGGCATTGCGGCACCAAGGTTCCAAATAAATGACCTCCAGTGCCATTCAAATTTGGACAGCATGGACTCAGGTTTCCGAATGAAGCGTCAGAAGGATTTCAAGCAGAAGGCATGGGAGAGAGCCTGACTTTTTCCAGAATTTGATGATGGGAAATTTGCAGGAAATCCCTAGATTGGGAGGGATTTGCCCCATGGTTTCCTACCGATGTTTCCCTTCCAAAACAAAACAATCCATTGAACATCCTCCTGTGGTCCCAGTTGCATGTGCTTCCACCATCCAGCTGCAGAAACAGCTGAAAATACCCATGGAGTTTCGTTCCAGTCGCACCATACCAGCTAGGACTCCCGTAACAAGGCGGAAGGGCTGAGCAACTCCCACGATCAAACTCCCAAGGATGATAGTGCCAAAATGATATCCTGGAAGTCAGAGTGAGGTTTGCATAAGCACAAATTTATCAATATTGAATCACGGTTACCTCTTAATATATACCATAAACCAGCCTGTTTATTTAGTGATTTGTCTAGCTTCTATCTTGATATACATTTACACTCTTGATAGTTATGTTGCATACATACGTTCATTTGCATCTCTCCCTCTCTCTCTCTCTCTCTCTCTCTCCCTCTCTCTCCATTTGCATATAAATGTCACACACGCACATATATATATATATATTATATATAAGTATAGCAACGTATGTAATCGTATGTGTGCGTTTACTTCTCGATCTGTTTTTGTTTTTATCTACAATCAGATAACAAACAGTATGCGTGTGAGTCTGTGTTTGTGTGTCCGCACGAAAGAATCTGGCATTCAGTGGATTCGGTGGACCAAGCAACATGTCCCTACTGCAAGTAGCAGAAGCTAGCTAGCGAGAGCCTTGCAATCATATCTCATCAAGCATAATCAAGGCAAAAAGGGTGGGATCTGCTGATACAGTTGTTGCTTGATGGACACTTGAAATGATGAATTGCACAGAATCATCAAGAATCACTTGTAAGGACCGTTTGGAAAGCCCGGAGCTGAAGGAATGGCTTCAGATCCATGCCACCAAGAGTCTCAAGCAAATGAAGTAGCCACGCAATAAAGAGCAACATGGCGCATGCCCACCTCGTCGTGTGAGACCACCAGTAAAGACCCAGAGTTCAGTGGTATACATGATGACAAAGTCAGAGATTGCAGTGATGATCCTTGGTGCCACTTGGTGCGCAGATGTGCGCAGGATCCATTGACTGGGATTGCGGAGCACACCTGAATCGGAAAAAAAAAACTGAGCATAGCATACCCGGTACACGCGTTCGATCCTAAACAACACAGATTCCACACCTGCCGCAACATGCACAACCTAATTAATGATTACACATGCATGTCATACATTGATAAACCTTGTACAGTACATACATCCATACATCTCACTATGTGACAGTGCATTCATTCATATGATTCATATGTGTTTGCGTACATATGCACAGAACCATACAGAACCTAGATATGTGTGCATGTTTGCATCGCACTGGCGAACAGATTCCCATGATTCCCCGCCACATGTCTTACTCTTCAACTGGCAAGGTGCCAATTAGTCCATAAACACCAAAAGGCCACAGTGGCCAGCATAAAGATTTGATGTAGAGATTGGGGTGGGATGATCCACCGCTCTTCCTGAGTTTCAGAATCCGCGGGAGCGTAGACACCAAATCTGTTCAAGGCTAGGTGTTGATGGAACATAACCATCCGAGATTGTACATATGTATATATATATATATATCTGCATATGTATACATACACACACATATACATATATATCAGATTGTCCGAGTTTCTCTCCTTCTGACCTCATCATTCGCAAGGTCGCAGGTCAAAATCAAAGCCGCCACATAGATGGATCCAAAATCCACCACTCCGCGACACAACAAGGCCATCACGGGTTCCAACTTCAGGGAAGGCGTCTCCAATACCTGGTCTGAAAAGGTGGTGTGCAATGTGTGCAAGGGTCACGACATGTTATGGCTGTTATGGCTCACCCTGGGAACTTGGTAATGATTCTTGGGGGCTTGCTGCTTCAACCAAAAGAAGTGTAGAGACGTCAAACGTAGGCATGATTTCATATGATTTCATGACGTTTCTCCAATGTTGCTGTTTCTCAGATGATTACAGAAAAAATACTCAGACTCAGCATTTTCCTGCCCATCAACGGCTTGAAAACCGAGGACAGCATCTTCAAATCAGTGGGACAAGCCAGGTTTTGCAGTTCCTGACAAGTCAAGCATCCACAAATGGTACTGGTGAACACACACACAATGCATAGGCAATGCCAAGCTGCAGCTTTGCAGGACATTTCGATGCAGTCAATTGCCAGTGCGATATCTTGCCTAAGGCAGAATGTCCCTGACCCCTACAAGTCGTTTCCATGCCATAGGTCCATAACTTCGTCTACAGTGAAACCTTCAAGCTGGACTGCATCCATGGGAGAGAAAAATCGCAAAGTCCCATGTGCCCATGTGGTTTTTGGATGTTTTTGGATGGTAATCCCAAAGTACTTCACAAAGCTGGGGAAAGGCGACATGCATCATGATCTTCCTCCACCTTGACCTCCACCAAGTGGCTGCAAATGCCAAGAGATGGTCATGAAGGTCACTCCTACCAGCATCCCAGCCTGAGAGCCCCAGTGCTTGGGATGGAAAGTCACCCTGCTCAAATTACAGCCTCATGAGTCAGGAATCGAATGTTAGAATTGGGAAGGCCAAATCCATTGATGTCACTTGTTTTCTTGACATTGCCAGGGAACATTAAGACTTTTGGTGGAGTTGAGAGTCCAGACTGAGTCCAGATCTCATTGGACATCCCACCACTTAGGAGCCACACCTCTCCATAGCCACGGAAAACATACCCTCTGCCCATAGCCACGGAAAATCATGCATGGGTGATTTAATGGTGATTTACCTACAAAACATGGCCATTTTCCATGGCATTCCATGGCTATACATTGCCATTTTGGGCACTCATGGCTCCAAGGCACCAAAGCTGTCACCCCATCAGTAAATCGATCGCCAGTGCTTCCCCAGCACTGGCCATCTCTCTTCCAGCACCAGAGGAAGTATGCACCAGTGGTCAGAGGTCTCAGTCAGAGGGAAAACGTGGAAAACCAAAGTCACCCATTGAGCAAATTTGAACTCCAAGTTGACATTAGTGACATTAGTGGACCTCAGAAATTTGCATGCCTTCATGCCAAACATGACCAATTCAGTGCGGTCTTGACGGCCCATCTTTGATCCTGCTTGGAACATGCCTATTTCTCTGTGGCAATTCATGACAATTGCAGAATGCCTTCTGGCACTTTCGAGGCAAACATGCTCTACAGTAATCCCAGGGATTATTAAAAGTGTTTGCCCTGACCAGTCATGAGATTGCTGATGTTCCATGTTTATCATGTTTGGGCATTGGGCCAAACTCCACATGCATACCCGGCATACCCAGCTCAAACGCGGTAGCTGAGCGTCGCCAGGACTAGAATGAACATGCCCATGTTCACCAGCATTGCAGCACGAAAGCGAAGGAGTGTGATGTACACATAGCTCATCACGACACCAGTTCCTGGCAGATCTGGCAGTTCGGGGTTCAAATGGCATGCGGTTCCGTAACACAACTGTTGCTGATGTTGGATGATGTTTATGTGTCCCCGAGGGGTCCAACAAACCACCCCAGTCTGTGTTCCATCAAATCGCAAGTCATGAATGCATCGCGCCAAAACCCATTTGCGTGCTATTTTCAAATCAAATCCAAACAAACGCAACGGGTGCCTGCTGCAACCAGCAAGGGCCAGTAGGAGTTGATCAGAGTGGCCCAGGTGTTGACCTTCCAGCATAAAAGCAACGACTTCATTGCCTACACCCCACAAGACTTTTGCAGGTCAATATGTCAATGATTGTCAATGTGCACCATGAAATGCAACGCAAATTGATAGAAACCAGTTTTAGGGCCATTTTCTCCGCTGTCCGAGCCCCTACAGGATCCACCACAAGTGTCCCCCAGTGCTGTCAGTGAGCTAACGGGGTCTTGTCAATCCAGCTTTGCACTTGATCTTCCAGCGTGTGCTCCCAAGGCTTGCAGACCATGTCCACAAAGGCCGCCTCGGGACCATCCCAGGGATCCCATGGGAAAAAATGTTCCCCCAATGCGATAAATGTCATAGCATGTCGTAGCATGTCATAGCTCATGACCAAGGCGGATTTGGAAAAGGACACCTGGACACCTTATGAACTTATGAATCCTGTGGGATGTTTCCGAATGGGAGGAGTTCAACTTTACTCTCTTGGAGATTTCGGAGTTTCCATGTTCGGCCGGGCCACTGAGGCGTACGACTTGGCGCGGTACAAAGTGAAGTTGCCCCGCCAATCGCTGTACCTTGGCAGGGCCAAATTGTGAGAACCCTACGGCCGGTTTGGCCAGGCCATGAAATGCAGACTCACAATTTGGGGAAGCTGATGAAAGTGAGTCACAAGGCCATTTCATGAGTAAGGAAAGACCGTGAATAAAATCATGTCTGTATATGTCTGCAGGCTATATAGCGTGTGTAGTACGCAAAAATCTCACACACACACACACGCACATACACAGGGCCCCCAGGCCCCCCATGGCCCCCCAAAAAGATGCGTTATGTCATCCTTGCATTCCCACTATCATTCACACCACATTGGCTCGCCTGGTATAGCCCCTTCTATAGCCGCAGCTTTCAACAACTCCGTTGCACTCCAAGCTACACAATTTTGTTCGGATGGGGCACCGACTTCTGATTCTTCAGACCCCTCAGAAGACCAATAGCCCGCAACAAAGGCAGGTACGACATCCTGCGGCCTGTGGGAATGGCCTCTGGAGCTGTGGTTGGTACTGTTGCTGTTGGTGCTCGCTGTGCCCAGTCGCGCCTGCCAGGTTGCTCAAGCCCCAGATTTCCTAAAAACTCATTACTAATATCTACTAATTGTGTACAACGACTGAAGCTGAACAACTTGGCCTGCACCACTACACTGCATAAAAGAACTGCCCGTGAGTTTTTCACCAATGGCCAGGTCTAAAAACATTCAAAACTCATTTCAGAGCTCAGGGGCCATTGGCCGGCCCTGATCGCAGGAGGCAAGGCATAATTCATCTCCGGACTTCCCCATGGTTCTTCGGGCTGCGCTCCAAACTGAGGTTCCTCATCTTGCGAAAAGGATTTGGGGTAGATCACTGGAACATAGTTCTTCCTCAGTTGGGGCAGAATCACTGAACTTCGCTGAACATGCTGAAGATTCTTCACTGCATCTTGACCAACCATGGTTGACCCATCATTGTCTTGCCAGAGAAGAAGGCGGCACAACGTCCAAGCCCAGAATTGTCTAAGAGTATGTTTTCTGTTGAGCTCTTTAGAGAAACATCCAGCTCAGAGTTGCCAGAGACAGTAGGGGCCCAAACTGCAAAGCTTGGAACTTGGAAGAGGAAAATGTGTAACAAACAAGTTAAAAAAAAAAAGAAATTAACACACATCATTCATTCATACTCATATCATAGGCATGCATGTGACAAAGGAGAATTGTCCAGCCTTGCCTTACGTTCTTTCTGCTCAAATCTTACTATCACGAATCTGGTGACTTGAGACCTTTTGCAGCCACAGCCACGGCCGCGGTCGGTAGTACGGGTAGTCAAAGGCAGTCCTTTGAGGATATCGCTCGTATCCACCAGCCAGAGAATATGGCGGATATGGCCTTGGAACTGGTCACTGGTGGCATCTTTCACAGCAATAGCAGTATACAGAAGTATATATATATATACACACGCGTAGAATATATGTTTGTGTGTATGTGTATACAGATGTAAATATATATAGTTATTATATATATATATACTACTATACATTGTTATTATGTCGTGCAAGATGCTGTTTTAATTTTCGCAGAACAAATGCCTGGAAGCCTCTTTTGGGCATTAAAAAAACTAAATATCAAAAAGTTAAAAATTGAGCTGCAAGAGGCAGTCCACCATTGTTTCCTTCATGGATGGACTGGTAGAAACCCCCAGTGGTTGTAGCCTTCGTCGTAGTAGTGGTTGTCGGTTCATGGTTCAGATTCTTCGGGCAAATCACTACCTCCCCCTCGGGACAATGATTCACGCAAATGGGATACCACATCTGCAAACCTGCGGATGCCGGCAATTGTCACGGGGCATGAAATCATACAGTAATAATCATTAATCGTATTCAACGCAACTCTGGAAAACGCAACCGCGTGGAGAAATTCGCGCGCAGCTGAAATTCCTAATCCCTGAAAGTGCCTGATGCAACTAAAAAGTACCTGGCGATCCTTTTGGGTGGAGGCCATTTGGAAGAGAAAAAAGAAAACAAAGCTACTGTGTGCCATTGCACGGTCTGGTTCATGAGCATGAGGGCAAAAGAACCTCGGACGCCGCTGCAACATGTGCGGAGTGTGGATCCTCTGTGTTTATCTTCCCAATATCAAGCATCACTTACGTTTGCATGTGCAAGCATCAACTGTGCGACATGTGACCATTACATACGCATGTATCTATCTGTGTGTGCTGGTACTTTGTCACGATAGATGAACATGACAAATGGAAATTCAGCGTCGTGCTAGAGTTCTGATTCCCTAGTGAGTGTGTGTGTGTGTGCAAAAACGGGAAAGTTGATGCCAAAAGCATCATTGAATGCTAAATGCGTAAGTGAAAGTGCCACATGGTGCCATCATTGATCAAATCTGAATTTGATATCTAAGACTCTATGACTACCATGTTCATAAAGCTTTCCAGGTTTGTTCGCCCCAGCATACTTCATCCAACAACCCATCTCCGCAAATCTCGGCCAAGGGACAGCAAAGGTTTGTCTTTGTTGGAGCCCAGGCCACACTTCTCTCCTTGCCAATCTGCCAGTTTCAGCAAGGCACCGGGCTGTCCCCGTGGCCAAACCCAAACAACCAGGTAGGCCACTGCTGCAGTGAAGGCAAAATATGCCACGCACCAACCAAGATCTGAGCACCGGCGCGGCACAGTGGAAGGAATGGCTCCTCAGGATTGGGAGGGGGGGCACATGAATAACCAGGGTATCAAAAAAGAATGCCAGGCTTGGGGCATCTCTCATGACAGCTTGGACACCTTGAAACCCTATGTCCCGCGCCTACATCCGCTGGGTCCCGTGGATTCTTGTGAAAGCCGTTGCCATTGGTCAGTGCCCCGTCTACAGACTCTTTGTCGCTGTCTTTCGAATGCACTGAGCCAGATGGTGTGCTATCACAATCCTGGAGCTGCAAATATACAGACCCGAAATAGAACATAGTTCCAGAAAAACAAAGAAAAAACATATTCCCTATATTATGTTGAGATAGGGATCCGAGAACAATAAGAAAAATCTAGAAACCCACAGAAGCCCCGTTTCGTCCTATCACTTGCCAGGGGGCAGGGGGCCAGAATATCCCAGACTACTATAGGGTGCTGATACAACGCTCTTACAGCGCAGTTTGACAAGAAAACACAACCTGCCAGCTGCAACCAGCATCGTAAGCAGCCTCCAGCTCAACTGGCAAGGTCGCTGCAGTTTTCGGGGAAGGCACTGCGATCTCCCGTGACATTCTTCACGCCAAAAGGATGCAAGCTGCAGGTTTTATGGATTTGATTGATTGGTTCCAAGGTTGTGAATATACAGTAATGTTACAGTAATGTGGTAATGTGTGTGTGTGTGCAATGTATTAACTTGCAGTTAAAGGCAAACCAAAATCCGAGCAGCGAATCTATTTCAAACTGGAAAACTTCCAGGCGGTGAGAATGCGACGCGCTATGTGCATGCGATTTGGCAGATTTGGTATGGGTTTGGAAGGATGCACACCACACATTGTGCAAGAATGGCGCTGACAAATCTGGGTTGTGCAGAGGAATCAAAGACCGTGAACCTTGGGGCGTCTTTGGTTTCTGGCAAAAGGTTCAGAAAAATAACATGGATCAACATCATATAAAATCATAAACATCCAAACCAATAGTATGATACTATACATGATACAACAGCAATCTAAATACAATCACTACATACAAAAATTCTAATTCTACCCTACCTACAGATACTACGGGACCAGGAGCTTTGCCCTGAGCTGCGAGCCAATGCAGCTGCAACGCAGTCATGGAAGTTTAAAGCGTGCCCCACGCACAATGTGAACTTGTACAAGCATGTGCAAACTATTATATAATGTAACCTTCAGCATCAAGACCTATAGCCTATATACCTATTGTTTAGTCCTTCAATGCGTTCTTCCACGTGCAACTCAGGACACACATATGGACACACAGTGGCACCTTTTGAGTTCTCCACTCGGATATTGGTGCAACCACACTCTCTGCAGCTGCAGGTCCTTTGTACGTGTCCAACTTTGGGCTGCAAAAGGAGGCCGGTGAACCACCAGGCCCCTTGAGTTTTAACATTGCAAGTGTCTCCCAGGTTGTAGCCTGCGCACTGTATGATACATGAGTTTGTTTGCCGTACCCCTTGGCACAAACAATGGGGCCTCGGGCCTTTACATGACTGATACGGAAATTGGTCAACAAAATCAAAGCTTCGCAAAAACATGCAAAACACCAAACAACCACGGATTTTTTTCACTTATTCCACAAATTTCAGGTATCAAGTTTGACCCTATCCATTTTTGTTGCAGTTTCTGCCCACTCGCCGTGGGCACCGACTCAGGGCATGGTCATGCTGAGCGGATCGCTGGGTGCCATGGACGGGACTCCGGCAGCTAAGTCCTCATCCGGAGGATCCTCATCCTGGAACAATTTCGGCATCGAATAGTCCTGGCTGAGCACTGGCGCTGGGAGCACCAACTGCTGTCAAAGGCTGGCAGGAAACATAAATAAATAAATAAATTTGTTAAAAAAAATATCTATATCTCTCCCCGTTGAAATTCACCCCAAGGGGTCAGACCCTGCTACTTGTAGCTATAAACCGCGGGGTCTTGCAACAAACCTACGAGATGAATGGGTGCAAATTAAAAAAATTCCATGCAACATGGTAGGGTTTTACACCAACCAGCTCTTTGCAGCACCTCCACATTTTGTACCGATGTATATTTTGCCCAGATGTTTGATTTCTATGTTTTTCTGAGTATGAGTTTTGCTTGGTTTTGTTTGCATGCTTGGACCCTGATCCCCAAAAAAGGCATCACTTTGTAAGAACTTGTTGCTCTGCCATTTCTTTGGAATTATTTCAATTGTTTTCAAGGAGCAACCTATCCTTTTGTAACGAAATGGGCTCAATGATATTTGCGGCCTGTTTTTTTTGACAATGTTGACAAGAGTGAAGCGTTCATACCCCTTCTTCTTTTGCCCAAGATTTGTGTTGGAAAGCCGGGCCGACTCGGACAAGTGGTATGGTGTTGCATTTTGAGCTCTCAGTAGTTGCAACTCTGTTGCTGCTTACATTTGGCGTTACATCTTGTGGGTGGGTATGAACGCTTCACTCTTTGTCTACATTGTATAAAAAAAACAAAGGCGGCAAATATCAGTGAGCCATAGTGAGCCCATTTCCTTACAAAAAGGATGGGTTGCTCCTTAAAGACAATTGAGGGATGAGTGAGGAAAACGCAGGGAAATGGCAGAGCAGCAGGTTCCTACAAAATGATGCCTTTTGGGCCACACACCAACCAAGGCTCATATTCGGAATAAGAGAGAAATCAAAAATCTGGGCTAAATATACTTCACTTCACAATGATATGTGTGGTTTGAACTTTTTCCCAAAACCCTGCCATTTTGTATGGATAATGTTTTACTCGCCCCTACTCATTCTGTAGGCGCTTGGCAAATCTCCCAGGTTTATACCTATCCAAGAAGGGTGGTCTGACCCCTTGGAGTGAATTTCAAAGCCTTTCAAGGGGGATACTAGTAAGATCCATCAAGTGTCAAAATTAGTCCCGTTTGCGTCAACTCTTCCTGAGTTTCATGTATATAATTATTATCTTGCCAGTGCACGCAGCATTTTGCTGGTTGTTCACATGTCCACATTCACATTTCCACATTGTGCTTCCGGTTTTTGACCTCTGCCTGGTTTCTAAGCCACACATGTTGCAATTCGTGGGCTGGGTTTGCGAGCCTCACACCAGGTCATTGAAATAGGCTGCAGACCGTATCAACAGGGCCCCCAAACCACTACAACCGAAAAGATCCAAAGAAGATAATGTCTGTATCGTTTATGATCGTTTTGGTGGAGGTGTTTGGTGAAAAACAAGGAAAAACATGAAAATACAACGTTTTCCTCGCACTCTGGGGGGCCAGCTGGCGTTTCAGCTCTTCGTTTGCCAGTCGAAGTGTGTCAAGTGGTCCTGCACTATCACAAGAGTGATGAATCACTGCGCTGTTTGTGCCATGAGTCACACCAAGTCTTTCCCGACATTGCAAACAAATCAAGACAATGCCTGCCTCCACCAACTACAGGCAATGCTTGCCCCAGAGCAGACCTTTGCACATCAAGGATTTCTCGACATGGAGCCAGGCGCAAAACCGTTCCAACCACATTGTGGCCTTGAGAGATCCGTTCAACGTTCCAACCACTTTTTGAATTCAAGAGATTCATTCAACATCATTCAACGGTAGCAACTCTGCACTGAGCTGAAGCTCGAGCGAAACGAATTTCTTGAGCCCAAGGCGTCTGGGCCCATTCGGACACCCCCCAGGTTGCCATTTCCGAGTGTCCTTCGTTGGTGCGTGAAAGACAAGGAGAAAAAGTCGGTGGGGAAATCACCGTGATTTTTCCCTTCACAAATTGCCATAAGTCCTTTCTGCAAATAATTTCAAATCCACAATGTTTTCTCTTGCGAGTGCAAGAAAGGACCCCCGAACAGTCACCAAGTCTTTCCTGCAATGTCTTTGCAAACAAATCAAGACAATGCCTGCCTCCATCAACTACAGGCAATGCTTGCCCCAGAGCAGACCTTTGCACATCAAGGATTTCTCGAAACGGATCACTGGATCAAAGATGCAAAAGCAGCTACGACTTGGTGCCAGGCGCAAAACCGTTCCAACCACATTGTGGCCTCGAGAGATCCGTTCAACTTACTTGTTGGTGCAGAGTTGCAGTCCAGCATGTCATTGCTGAAAGAAATGTCTGCACGAGGAAACTGAGCGAGGGCATGTTCTCCTTTTGCACAAACAGTGGCTGCGGATCTTGATAAATCTTGATTCATCCAAGCTATCAGCTTTGCCAAAAGCGGCCATCACTTCTGGCAATCTCGCTTGCAAGTTCAAGGCAATCTCACTCAAACAACTCAGGCATCATGCGCGCTTCAACTGGACCGGCATACGTTTTTGGATGCGTTGGCGTTGGCAGGTAGAGACAGGAGACATTGTCCGTATCTCAATTTGCCAGAGGTTTACCTCCATTTCATTTGGCAGAGAGCCCTCAACCTCTCTTTGGTTTGATCATGCAGGGAAATGAAGTAGGACGAACATCTTCTTGCTACAGGCTATGTTGTATATCAATCATGTGAAGGCTCCATAAGTTCATATGCTCCAATCAAAGCCACCAAATTGAGGGAGAGCATCGAGGCATTTCAAACGGCCTCTAAGACAACCTGGTCAAGGTCGATTCCCAGGTTGAGCATGGCAACCACTCGAGGTTCGAGCGGGTCGTCCAGCTCTTCCAGGGGCTCCTCCAGGCCTGGCTGGGACTTGAGAAATGGTACAACCGGAGTTTCTGTTCATGTCACGATGTGCACAACCAGAGTCGCTGAGATCAGGGCCAAGAATGTCAGACATCAGGGCATGACAACAATCCTCGAAAAACAAATGAAATATCATCAAGCCCAATTTTCAACACAACTGTTGACCAAACATTTGATACAATTTGATTTTGTATGTCTTCCGCCTTGAATTACTCCCACATGTCTTGGGCGAAGTCCATCACCTCGCTCTCGGTGGGGATCCTTAGAACCCACAGTTGCTCCCAAACAAATGAAAACATGCTCAAAACATCTCAAAACCGACTCTCTGAGAGACTGACCAGTCGAGTGGCCAGGGCTGGCTTTGGCCTCACAGCAACACATCGTTTTTAGATCGAAGTGCGTTGGGTGTTGGGCCTCTGCCACCTACCTGCGTTTGCTGCGTGTCAGGCTCAGGAACATGACCTGACGCAGCTCGGCAATCCCAGGCTGCTCGCTGAGCCGGTCACCAGCCAATCCCGGCCTCCGGCAAGTTCACCGAGGAGCTCGGCTCGTTGGCCGTCTCCGCAGCCTCTTCCTCCTCCTGGGCGCAATGACAGGACTGACTCACCGGGTGAACTGCGATCTGATAAAGAGTAGTATGGCGATATGGTCATGGAATGTCATGGATCATGGACCACACCGAACGGATATGGGTTTAGTGTCATTCCCCTTGGATTGTCTGCTGATCGCCTTCGGAGCTGCTTTTGGCGCCCACACTTTGGCTTTGGCCTGTGGCAGTTCAACACAGAGGTCAAATCGCGGGTCTTGGATGTTCTGCGGTACAATCGGAATGATTGTTCAACGGCTGTGGTTCTCAGTCGCTTGGAATGATCCTTCATGTAATGTGCTCAAGCATTTCGGTCCGGAAGTGGGAAGATGTTCGTCTTGGTTCTTTTTGAAACTCTGGACCCCCACATGAAACGTTAGATAGACTGCTATCTATTCGTCCCTAAGTGCCTTGGTCGCAGCCTTCGACTTACGATAGGAGGCGGAATCAAACTTAGCAGCATGCGGATTTTCAAGACAGAATGAATGTTGAATCAACCGCCATGCCACTAGTCCGAATCAGCCTGGCTTTCCAACACAACTCTTGGGCAAAAAGATGCACGTTGCCTCACCTATCCTCATTCTACACATTAGGCCGTTGAAACATTTTCCCATACAAAATGGCAGGGGCTAAGGTTCCATGTGTTCCTCCAACTGCTGTGCACCTGCTCACATGGACTTTCATGGTTTATCATGCTGCCACGAAAACCCTAGCATTTTGTAGCCCAGTCATCTATTTCCCAAGTTTCACCTCCCGTTTTGTTCGACACAGCTTCCCGTACTCAGCGCTGTATCGATCTTTAGTCCTACGCCATCCTACATTGTTGAGCCTGGGTATGACAGGCGCAAAGCCACTAAATTTCAAGAGCAGGCCGCCACAGATTCTTATGGCGCCTCGAAAACCGAACAAGTTCCAAAATGGAACTGCCCATGGGCCCAAGTGGAAATTGGGGAGAGCAGGAAACGTACCTTGGAAGGTCTGAATAAGCAAAATGCAAAATGCTCAAAAGAGACAACAGTCAAAATCTATGCAGAATTGGGCGCGCAGCTCGTTTTCCAAGAATAGCACCAATTTCCGACAAACTGACCATTAAAATCAACAAAGGGATTCCTTACAAAATGAATGGCCCCAACCCAGCCAAGTTTTCAAACTGCATTTTGAGATTGCTGTATGATAGTGATCTTATGCGTAAATCATCTATCTTATTGCGCTTATTATATACAATATGGCAAGGTGCAGGCAGGCTCCCTACAAAATGGCCTTCGAAATGGGCCTTGAGCCTTCAAATTATTTAGCACATGCTACAAAATGGCTGGGCTCTTGAAAGTGATTTCCTACAAAATGACCCTAGAAATCGGGCTTATATGGGCCTGGAGGCCAACCATTTCATAGGGGAAATTTCAACGGGGATATTATATATACGTGTATATGTGTGTGTGTGAAATCATGATGTAAATGGTCCATGCTATAGCATTGCAGCATCCCCAATATAGGGTCGATAATCTTAAACCGTACCAAAATTAGCAGTGGCGATGGTATTTATGTCCTCTCATTGTTGTTCTTAGCGAAGATGATTTTGCTAAAATAGATCAGTTCTTTTGACACACTTACCTGTTGGCTGTTCAACCCCTCTATACATTACCCAACCACCCAGCGGCAAAACGACATCTACGGTTCTGATTGGGGGTGATGACTACGCAGCAACAGAAAAATATCACATAGGCCTTGCCAAGCCCCTGGCTGGCTTAAAACGTTTGGCCAGTTTTGGTGCTTGGGGGGGGGTGGTGCACGACTGGTGCAAACCTGGTGTCTGGCCATTTTTTGTGCATCGACTAGCTGGTGTTGGAAAACCCCTTTTTTGGTGTCAAATTTCAATTTTTTGGTGAAAAGCTGGTGCTGAAAATCCATTTTTTGGGGTTCAGAATGCATTTTTTGGGGTTCGGAAACTTTGATGAAACTTCTTGAGGGTTTCCATGAAGTTGCCAGGGAAGCATGGAGGTGGTGAAGTCAACGA
>Ga0126342_10004420_pt1 | contig 23977 bp, 24 predicted proteins | sample Cyp1metagenome_FD_92528 | JGI IMG/M metagenome (GOLD analysis project Ga0126342, IMG submission 92528) | Coral microbial communities from Lord Howe Island, Old Settlement Bay, Australia - Cyphastrea 1 metagenome | ecosystem: Host-associated > Invertebrates > Cnidaria > Coral ...
GGTAGCATCTATTTTTAAGCTGAGGCTGTGTCCAGAAACATTCACAGCAAGTCCTTGGCAAGTGAAACACTGAACACTGAAACATGAGTTCAACATAGCTCACCTGTGTTGCCATCCAAGCTAATCACAAGTTTTGCATGTTTTCAACACCAAACATCAGCAGAGCCAAGAGTCGATCATGCTCTTTTGCTGGCATCAACGGACACAGCTTGTTGTGGGAAACGCAGTAGGCTTTCTTGTCCGCTCTGTTGGTGTGCAAGATGTCAGCAAAAATGCAGTGGGTGCCACCGTCTCCAACAAAAGTTGAATGGAGCACAGATCTGCACTCCAGATCAATCTCGCAACTTGAGGCCAGCACCACCTTGGGCCTGAGATCCACTGCTGAGGCCTCCTGGTGTCGGTGGAGGAAAACACACGCCGCTGTTTGTAGAGACAGTGCTGCCTCAGGGCAGGGCAAGGGACCAAGTGTATGGATTGACTCATATGCTCATATGCTCATATGGTAGTGTTGAAAGGATGGTCAAGCCATTGCATTTAAAAACTCAGAGGGTCTGATTGCAATCAAAACTGCATGGATTGTGATAAAACATGTGAAGTAAGGGCAGCACCATCTCAGCACATCCAACCCCAGAGAAGCATGTTGACAACTGCCACTTCCAGGAATGTAGCTTCGTGCACACAAACTTGGTACCATATTTGAGAGACGCTTTCCGGAGAAACAGTGATGCCCAAGCGAATGTCCCCTTGAAGGTCGTAAAGTTTCTGGGATGGTCACTGGAAGCTGCAGGGATGTTGGTCTTTGGGAAGTATCGCCTCTGGCCAAGGCAAACGAATAATGGTCCATGTTAATCATGTTACACATATAGTAGCACCATAATCACTAGTGCACCATGTGTTCATGATGATTTGATTGCTGTTTTGTCAAGAGAGAGTCATGCCTCTTCTTCTCAATGTTTTTCTTCACTTTCTTCTTGTCCCTGAGACACCTGCAAGATTGGTGAGCTGCTTTATTTGACAACTGAATGTCACAGCTTGGAACCCCTTCAGTAAAGTCATGACAACCAATGACAGCTAGTTTGATCACTGTGACGCCTGGAGGTCTTCTTGCTCTGCTTCGAGCCGTGGGCCCCAAGTTTCCGAACAGCTTCTTTCAAGCTTAGCATTTTCATTTGAAACTGAATTGAACCATGCTGGCGGCAATCAAGTCTTTGTGCATTGACATTGTAGCCAAGCTGACTAGTCAAGACAATCAGAACTTCCTGGTCAGAGTGGAAGGGCTCACACTATACAGACTTTTTCATCTTTTTCATCTTTGTCTATGCTGTTTCTTTGCACGTCTCATAAGACTTGTGTTGGTCAAACAACACTTCTGAAAGGAATGAATTGCATTTGGCAACAAATATATGTACAAAGACAAGCTTACTGCGGTTCTGCATCATCTCTGCCCGAGGAATTCCTTCGCCAGCCCTCTGCCTGAATGATTGTCAGGCTTGGTGCAGATGTTTGTACCCAAAGAAATCCATGTGGGTATGGGTGAGCACTTTCAACCCATAGAAGTTAGTTTAAAGTTTAAAGTAATTCTTCTGTCTACCGACGCCCATTTGAAGATGAAGCATGCTCAGTGTCTCAAGAAAAGTATTGAATGAAAGATGTTGCAAGCAAAAAATCAGAAAGTGCCTCTGAGGCAGAAATCAACCTTGATGTACCGCTGCCAGCCTGTAAACAGCACCCATATGAAGATAAGAGCAGTACATCATCATACATCATCATTGGCTCAAATAAATCACATCAAAGTGAAGGGGCCTCTGCCGAAGGAAGTGCAGCTGAATGCCACGAAGCCTGAACAAAGACAAACGGCGCAAATCCAAGTATTCATGAAAGAAACGCTATTGGTCAGGGACTCCCTGATGCAACCCTAAACTAACATTATGTGAGGGCACCTCCACAAAGCGAAATGCTGATGCACGGCGAAGTGCTGCTGGACGCCGGGAAACCTGTTGCTTATGACAAACTGTCATGGAATTTGGATGGAATGCCAAAACTTGCCAACATGAGCTTGGGAGACGACAGCACCCCAAACATGGAACAGCCCATGGTCTCTGCCAATTACCCCCTTTCCATTGGAATGGGTTTAAAACTTGTGGGTTATCTCAATACTACCCTCGAAGAAGTTTCTTATCTAAGCTTTCTGGAACCATTCGTGTGAAATTGTCGAGATTGGGGAAAATTACATAAGATAAGATGGGGGAAAACATGAAGGTGCCAGCAGCAAATATATGAATATGCAAGTGAACCATGGTTTTCTGTCAGGGCTAGATCTGGGTTTCAAAGGGCTCAAGAGATAATTGACAAACGATGCTACAAATGATCACAGCCAAAACCAAAACGCCCATTGATCCGGGCGTGCTGCATTGAAGCTGGCATGCAGGCCTCTGATGAAGCCACCCTCATGGATGAGGTTGAAGCATCCTGTCAGCAATGTTATGCAATTTCATCAGGAAAAAGCTATCACTGGAAACATTGAAATTTGTCCAGGGGCACTTCAGCAATGCCTCATTTTACAGGGTGGAAGTACATAACAAATCATGGACATGGAGGGCATGGAGGGGCCTCCGGGGAATCAATCACCAGCAGAGAAGTGTGAGCAGCCTGTGGCCAAACTAGAGCTCAGGAGTGAAATGGGGGCTGTGCGCCACTGCGATCTTAGACACTTGAAACTGGCACAACCCAATGAAATCTGTATGACCCACTGTAGATGATGGGCATCTGGAAGGCCTCTGGAAAGGTCTCTGGAACTACCTCGCGCAATTTTGCAATTCAGTTGTCAAACCAAGGAAGCAACTGCGCAAGCAGTACCGGAGAAACTACGCTGCACTACAAGGCCTCCCAAAGAGCGGATGCCCTAGCTGCAGCCTGTCAAAGCCAGTGATGGTTGAGAAACTACCAAAGATGGTGGGCAAAGGCAAACATTAATCAGGTCGGCCCTACCTCTTCTGCGTATCTTCTTTTGCGCTTCTTCGAAATGACAACCTGCGTGAAGGATGCAGACAGCTTGCAGCCATTGTGTGAACCTGTGCCAGGCCTGGGAATCCTCATCTGGGTCGACTGTGCCTTCTGAGTCTGACCCCCAAGAGTCTGTTCGATGCCAGACAGCGGCCAAACTAGGTTCCTGCATGAGTGCTTTCAACAACAGCTTAATGTTATTTTTTGAAACCCCTAGCGAACTGGACCAAACAAATGTGCCAATGTGCAAAGCATGTCACACCTTCTTCTCCTCCTTCTCACATCCTCCATGCCTTTGCCAGGGCTAACTGCTCAAATTGGTAAAAAGTCACGAAACCTTGATGGCAAACAAAGGTGGTACTGCAATAACTCTATGACGGTTTGTTGTTTGACCATGCTGGTATATTTACATCAATTTCCCGGGCTCAGCACCCAGGCCTTGCACTTTCGCTTGGAGAGCTCATGCCAGCGAGGACAGTGGGCAGAGTATCGGCCCGCCAAAAAGCTGCATTCACTCAAAATTGATGGTGCTGCCCAAATTCCACATCATGTTCATAAACTTCAAGACAGGTCATAACAATTGTTCTCGCATATGCCTGAACCCCAAAAGGTGTGATTGTTCAGCTGTTTTTCACCGATGCCGTGCATTAAAGCGCATCACTGGCGCAAGTCTAGCCAGCGAGGGAAGGTCCACATTGATTTCCACATCACCCCTTGCAGCCCTTTCCAACCAGGGTAATCGTGGCAGTGGCTGCTGACCTGTGTTCCTACAAAGTAGCAGAAGAAATTGAACAGATCTCTGTGTGGACTGGCTTGGGTATTTTCTGAGGAGCAGCTGGGCGAGCTCCAAATAAATCAAACGTTTCTTCCTGTCAGGAGGCTGCAGTGGCCTTGCTTCACAAGGTGGGCTCCCGACCATTTCAAGATACTGGTGTCGGAAGCAAAGAATTGGTTCCTGGAAAGCGCAGCTGGAAGAAGGAAGACCACAATTATTTGGAGACTCAATCAATCAAGAATAGAGGGTCCAGCTTGGCATACATCCATAAACTCATCCACTCGTCATGAATCTAATGTATCATATATTACTTGATATACGGTGACATAGAACCTCTCATCAACCAACTAATGGGCCAGATGACATCAGTGGATCCAAAACCTGCATCTTTTTTTTTGTGAAGCTAAAGCTCAACAATTGTCAGACCGGTCCTGTGACAAGAGGCTATCAGAAGCGAACCTCTTCAGAAGCAAGATGGTGTCGAGGCTGTGGAGATCTCCGGCAGCAGAGCATTCGTTGATGTGCACATTGTTGGGGATGTCTGGCAGGGCCAAGATGTTCGGATTTCATATTTGGATAAAAGGTGCCAGTTGTCAACACACCCTTGTGACACACTGGGAAAATACATCGGAGTCAAAAACACATGTTTTGTAATGTACCTAGTTTGAATTTCATCTCTTCCCACAACCCCTTGCACCTCTCCGGGCAAGGAATGTAAAGCTGTGATGCCCTGTCTCATCGTCCCTCAATCCTCCTGCATAGGTAACCGGAGCCTTCTCCAGCCTGAGATGCACAGCGCAAAGATTAGATGGCACGGGCCAACTGTGTGGAATACCCAGCAGTTGTATTCCATGGCTTAGTTGATGGTAACGAGGGCTAATTTGACTTGTTGATCCAACTAGATTTTTCCCTTTTAGTTTGGGATTTTCAAGGGTGATCTTTCTTGGTTGTTTTGGGACCCTTATTAAACCAAACACAGGCACCTTTTTCAACCCTTGTCACAATGCCAAGCCAAAGGAAAATACGACATCCAAGCAGCCATGACTTGAAGTCACGGGAAGCTGTGATATACTCCACAGACACTTTGGCATTTGGCCCGGGCCATTGTTGAATGGATATCTTATCGAGCACCAAAGCCAACTTCCTTGATTGCAATTGAGCTAAAAGCTTGATTTGCTGTCAAGATCAAGCAAAGCTCAGCACCATAGCTGTCACCACAACATGATTTCAAACCCTAATTCAGTGTGACTTTGAAAAACTGACAAGATTTTCAATCCATGCATCTCAGCAATGTCTTGTGGGTCTGCAAGGACGTCAATGTACCGAAACGATGTTGCCAAGACTCCATATATTTGATCTTAGTTTCCCACAGCTCAATGCAGAAAAGATGGAGGGCATATGGGATAGCAAGAAAAACAAACTATTATTTAAGTAGGAGCCGGCCATGGCTTCAATGAAAACTCAGGGTATCCCATAGTGGTTTTTCAATCTGCAGCCAAGAAACCTAAACACCCGTGGGTGTGACCAACCCTTCCAAAGCTCAGTGCAGCCAGCTTGATTCGCTGGCTGCTGGTCAAGAAGCTCAAAAAGCGGATAAGATTGGAGTTTTTACTCTCCCTCACGCAATTGTCAGCCTCAGGTGGCAATTTGTTTGAGCAGCTGCTTGAATTCGTTCGAATTTGGGGCATGTCAGATTTCAAAAACAAAACTGACCCCCAACCGCAAGCACTGGTTTTGCCAGCATTAAATGCTGCAACAGATGTGGTGGGAAAGCATGTCAAGGAGTTACAATCTTCCAGGCAAGTTGAGATGCATAGGAGCTGGAAAATCAAGTTTTTAAGTCAAAGACTTGCACCTTTTCTTTTGCTGTATCGAAATTACAATATCACTTTTATGTTTGATAAGAAATGTTACCCCGCAGGCCCCTCATCACATTTTGAATACCATCTTGTCCATGAATAAAAACCACCGCTAACTTTCACCAAAGGGTCAAATAGCAGCAATTCGTTTGGTAGGGTCAACGATCGCTGGTTGAAGATTTCCTCCACTTCCTGGATGGTACGAGACAGACACCTCAGAACGAAGTTGCTTGAATGAAAACAAGCACCATGGCTTTCCACACTTGAAAGTAATGTTTTGCAGTCTCAGCCGTTTTTCAGGTGAGAGCAGTACTGTTTCACTTTGCAATCTCAGCTGTTTCACTACTTGGTACTTCAGCTGTTTCGCTATTTGGGATTTGTGTTATCAAAACCTCGATGATGGGGTTTAGCACCGGAAGAGACAAGAAGAAAACCAAACATGGCCCCCAGAACTGATGTGTGCTTGGCAACTGCTTTTTTCAGGGATAAATTCCGAAAATTGCCAATGTGTCATGCAAGGAACTCACATACCATAGATGAATCCGATGGCATCCGTGGATCCAGCACGAAAAGTTTCAAAAGGGTATTGTGAACCCATATTCCCTGTACCTTACATTTCGGTTTCAGCAGCTTCGCCATGGACTTCGAAGCACGTGTTCCCCTGTTACGGGGGATCCCCCATTTGCTCTGGTCCATCCCATCCTTAGTGTGGCTGGTTTCCAACTCTGAAGGAAAACTTTCCCCACAAGTATGTAAGCTTTACCAGCAGTGGGAAATATCGGGAATGCCCAGAGGTTGGAAACAAGAAAACCAAATCCCAAAGCCGGTCAAGAATCCAAATGGATGGTGAGCGGTGCACCCTTCAATTCAAGCGGCGCCTGTTCCTGTGGGGCACCATGTGAATATTGAATATACCAACAAATGGTGCAGTCAATGCAAACAATCAAGTGACATCAAGTGACTATTACTCCGTTTTTTTTGATTCGACCATTCACAATTCCTAGGAAAGCACATGCAGGTTGAGGTGCATTCAATATTTGATTTGGTCTGATGAAAATGGTTCTTTTGATTCCCCAGTCACCACCGACCAATCTGCATTCAGGTTGAATTGTACATTCAGGGTTTGTTTTTGTCCGATCATTCACCAAACAATCTTTGTTCAGGTGATACAGATCCTTTACAATTCAGGGTTATGTCAGGGCAGGGCCATGTCCTGCATCCAATCTTCAAGCTCGCGATCAGCTTTCACAGCATCGATGTGGTCCTTGTAGCCACGGGCCAGCTCATACTGCAGCTGCTTGTCCTCAGGCTGTTCTTTTGTTGCACTCGATTGAGAGGTTTTCTCAACTGCAAGGTGCAAAACACAAATCTAATTCGGGGTCTTTTGAAATGATTTAGCTTCAATTACTTTTTTCGGGGTTGTGAAGTGGACCAACAGTTGATGGAACATGATGGAACTGAAAAGGTGGAATCAACGCAAGAGAGCTGGTAACAATTTTCTTGAGAATTCAGCTTTTTTCAGCCAGCGCACTCCGTTGGAGCACCGAAACTGCTCTTTAAAGTCTTGGCACTCATCACAGCATCCATGGGATGTTGCAGTTTGGAACCGAAGAACGTTGGACCATTTCGCACGGTATGATTTCCAGAAGTGTCCATATCTTAGTTTCAAGTATGAGGCAATGTCAACAAGGAAGGGTCATGCACAGGAATGAACAATAGCAACACATCAAAAGTATGTTAACTTACAGTACATGTCCATTTATGCTTGACACTTTGCCCACCATGCCATATTGCACGTGGCACAGAGTCTGCCAAAGCCCCATGATTTTCTACTGTAAATCAATCTCTGCATATCTGTGCAAACCGTTGCCATGGGAATCTACTGATGCCAAGCTGCGACACGTTGGGGTCACCCTTGTCCTGCAGCATTTGATGCCAGAGTAACTTGATGGACCCAGGGGGTAAGTAGCGGCTCGGCAAGCTGGAGAATGATGTAGCATTGCTGGTCTCGATATGCCTGGTTGGGATTAGTAAGCAGCAAGCTTCTGAATTAATCAGCTGATTTAGTGCCCACAGCACAGCATAGCATAGCACAGCCACTGATGTCTCTGCAGTGGTGGCAGCAGTTTTTTGGACATGTTTGAGTACAAGGCAAGATGCTTTGTCCAAAAGCTTTGCATTCCAAGGACATGCAGCCTCAACTCTTCGTTGTCCTCCAGCCTTTCACCATCGACGCAGAGGTCATCATCAAGAGCTTCAACATCTGAGGGGATACCTGAATCATACGAATGAGAACATCGACATAATGGAAAGACATGTGTTTGACCAGCACTGAGCACCTTTCCAGTTCTAACATCAACCTGTGTTCATGCTTGAGCAGGTTTCCGGCGCCATGAAACTCATTACTTACTTTGATTCCACTACAGGACACACAAAATGTGTTTGGGTGTCAAGTTGAAACTTCATGTTTTAACCTGGCCTTCACTCTCATCATCCTTCTCACGCCTTTCAAGATGCACAATCATTTTGTCACACTTCTTCTGCTTGTCGTTGGACCGAGATCGAGCTCCACGTTGAAACCTGCCAAATCGACAGGGTGACTTGCTGGCAATGAAACATGGGGTGGCATGGCAAGCTGACGATAGTAGTATTTGCATGTAACATCATGTTATGTTCCAGTATACTCTGCGTGGTGTTTCATTTCTGTACAGGACACTATCTAAGAATCTAAGCATAGTGAACTTGTGCAAAACATGTCCCACCACATCAAGGAACTTCTGCGGCAGCATCCCAGCTGATTTCATGTATAGTTCGAGCAAAAAACGGTCCACTGCCCGCTGCTTCTTCGGGAATCGGTTGTTGCCCTTGGCACGCATCTTGAATAAAGCAACACCAACACATCTCTTTCAAAGGTAAACCGTTTTCTATTATGGGCCAATGGAAAGATTGAAAATAATGCGCTCAAGCTTTGTCAAGGGACCCCCCCCCAGAATCGCAAGCGACGATCCCTTTGTCCAGAGATCAATCTGTTCATCCGGCCATTACCAAGACCCAAGATTGCAACAATGCACTTTGGGCCCATCCGTTGGTTCATCAAAAACCAGCGACGCTTCAGGCCCTGGCGGCTGTTGCCCGCAACCTGTGCCACCTGAGCTGAGATCCACGATTGTTTTCAGCATTCTTCAGTCACTCGTGCTGCAACCTCATTCATACTTTGAAGATATCTTTTGGCATAGGCTGAGACTCACATAATTATTTTGAAGATATCTTGTATCACAGGCTGAGGCTCACATGATCATTTTGAAGATATCTTGTAGCACAGGCTGAGACTCACATGATTATTTTGAAGATATCTTGTAGCACAGGCTGAGACTCACATGATTATTGCACAGGCTGATACAGGCTGGGACTTACATGATCTTACATGCATATTCTGAAATATTTTGAAGATATCTTTTGGATTCTTTTGGCACAGGCTGAAACTCACATTGGGTATCTTTTGGCACAGGCTGAGACTCAGACATACAGGTCTTGGGCACTTTTCTCCAAAGACCAAAAGATCTGCAGGAAACGCTGAAGGTCATGTCCGAGTTTTCGTTTATAACACCGCTTTCGGGGGCAGCGACACTCCATCGATTCCAGGCGTCGGATTCGCTCTGAATCTGACTGCCTTGGGAATCGAAAAGCTTATCGCAAAACACATCATGTTGCAAATTGACATACACACACAAGAGAACAGGTGACTTAAACTGATGCAAACTAGTAGCCTATCACGCGCTTTCGGACGCCCTTTTGCATAGAAGGCCCGTTTTCTAGTGTCATAGTTTGGACGCTTTCTGCATCTTCTGTCACTCTCTTTGGGGTCCGGCTGGTGGAGATCCACATGGTCTCTCATTGTGTTCTGAAAGTCCAGCAGGGAGCGCAAAGAAAATCTCACTGCCTCAACCTTCTTTGTTTCCTCCCGCTCTGTGTCTGAAACTGCTACTACACTCTCTTTTGGTTTCTCATCTTTCAAACCTTTGAAAAATTTCTTCCTTTTGTTGTCCGTCTCATCTGAGGTAGATCCACTTGCTTTCAGTGACTGGAAGAACCTGCGCACATCTGCACAGAATCGTGTTTGGTGTAGCATTGATCTTGTATACTAGGTCAATACTTGGGGATCAGGCTTCAATTTGAAGCAGGAAGATTCTGACTGCATCTGAGGTGATGCGATCAAGCGATTGCAGCGGCCTCTTGCGATCCATGCTGCTTTGGCGAAATCCTGGCAGATACTGTTTTTGACTTGCAACTTGGGATTTGTCCATTGTCTGGGTGGATCTAGAGGTCAAACTGGGTGTCAGATGTTGTCCGCTTCGGGAAAAATCTATATGATACAGGACCATGAGTCATGGGTGCTACTTTCGTTGCTGAAGATTGGCGCCAAGGTTTCGAAAAAGGCAAAACAAAATCCAAGATGTTCTTTGAGGTCGGGGCATGCTCCGCCAGCACATGAATCCATCCTTCAGTGCAACACAGTCGTTCAGACATCAATTCTGGAAAGGAACTAGATGGAACTAGTTACTAGTCACGAGATGAAGCTTCGTTCGATCAGAATATCAGCATCAAAACCATACCAATATCAGATAGGAGTCCAAATTCGTAACTCTTTTGATAATGCACAAGCCAAGATTGCTGGCTGAAGCTTCTGTCCTTCAGCTTGCTCGCAGCAGGTGGCTTCCTGAGGGCCTGAGGGCAAGCTGAGCGTGCAAATGATCAAGACTCAAAGCAGGGCATGGCATGATTTCACAAAGTCCCGAATAGATAATAATTGTGAGTTTGATTGAGTTTGGTTGAATGTGATTGAACATGTTTGAACTAAACCTTCAATGACAGCGTCGGAGTTCTGAGCACAGTGCCCTGTTTGTTTGCGAGCTGATTGCGTCAGTTGCCAATGGATTCTAGCACCTGCAGCAAGTCTGGAAGAGATTTCAATCTATTGGCATATCTCCGGTTGTCTAGGATATGTTGTGTTTTTGATTATTTGGGATTGAGCTGGTCAATGCTGGTCACTGATTCCCAAATTCTAAGTTAAGTTAGCTGTCTAATGTTGTTTGCAGAAACAGTTGCAGCACGGTGTATCATGTCTGAGGGCTGCACCACCTGTCCAGAGATCCAACAATCCATGCTCTAAGCATCTCGATGCAGAAGGCTAATAGATACTTTATAGTTGTTGCTGTCACCATTTGAGAAATGCAGTAGTGACAACCGTCTCAGCTCAATTCTTTCAACATCTTAACGACATGTATTGCTCTTTTCTCATAAGTGCTGACTTGATCACATGTTGGAGCTTGTTGAAGCTTAATAAGTGCTGATTTGATCCCGCAACTCGCTACATGAAAGATATAGATATCTCTTTGGGCTAAACCTATGCTTTCATCACGTTGGGCATGCTTGGGCTCAGTATGGCTCATCATGCTTGGGCTCAGTTGGGAAGTCCATGGCCAACTCATAGATTGCAGAGATTCAAGGATCCCAGGTCATGACATCAAAAGAGTTTTCAGCAGTCCATTGAGGTCCCAGACGAGTAATCGGAAGTTCCACAACCTGGCATGGGCCAGATTTCAATCAGGAACCGGAATGAATCACCTAAGGGTATACAACTGTTGCAGGTCTAGAATTGTGTACAAACCAGCCAGGCCCACCTGCAATCCAACAGCGAGGTTGGATCAAAAAAAGGGCCGGGCAGCTGTGACCAGGAATCATGTCTGACACCCAAAACAGCGAGGTTCGATCAAAACAAGGGCCGGGCAGCTGTGACCAGGAATCATGTCTGACACCCAAAACAGCGAGGTTCCATCGGGCAGCTGTGACCAGGAATCATGTTTGACACCCAAACATAAAAAGATGACACCTGAATGCAACGAAATAGACATATATATATATATTTATTTATTCAACTGGTAATGCAACCACACAAATTTGGTAATCGCTTTTGCATTGGGTAGTTGATAGTTCCACTACCAAATGAAGTGATTATTCGTATAATAATATAATATAATATAATATATATATATATATAGAATTATGGAGGTTTCCTAAAGTGGTGAGTACCCCAATAGCTGGATGCTTTATAAAGGAAGAATATATATAACTATAGTATATCATAGTGGAAAAATCAACCATCAATGAATAGTGGGATATTTTAACCATGGGATATAAACCGATTTGATTTCATGGGATTCAATCATCAACACTGGTGATGGATATCATGGATTTAATTTTATGGTTGTTGATCTTTTGAACTAATGGGAATCTAATTTCATCGCTGAACTTCATAGTCGAAGTAGGAAATCTAATGGGACGTTACAGGGACGACCATGTGATTTTTTCATGGAAAAGCCAACCATACTGCGGTTTCAATGGATCAGTCTCCCAGAAATACTGGGATTCGATAGAGTCACTCGAGGTGATTTTGGGAACTGGATGTAAGTTCCTGATGATGAGCCATAATAGAAGATACCCTCTGGTAATTTAACATAGCTATTGAAAATAGCCATTTATAGTTGATTTACCCATTAAAAATGGTGATTTTCCATAGTTATGTTAGTTTACCAGAAGATAAAACCAGATTAATTGATCCAATTGGCCTAGCATCCCATGAGTACTTTCCAATTGGATGTAACTGCTTAATTTGATGTAATTTGTGACATAGCTATGGAAGCCATGACACGTTTAGTTTGATGATTTACCGGTTTTATAAATGGTGGTGTTAAATCACCAGAGAGTATCACTCTGAAATGTGTTGTCACAATGAGATCTGAAAGTTGTTGTTATATGTTATTATACTATGATATACTATGTGTAATCAAATAATAAGATATTTGACAACCAATTCCAGGAAACTGGTAATGCAACCACACAAATTTGGAAAAATCGCTTTTGCATTGGGTAGTTGATAGTTCCACTACCAAATGAAGTGATGATAGGTAGTTGTTGTTGTAGATTATTAACACGAACCTATATCACCGGGCATTCGTGTTTCAGGGGATGACTGGTCGTCCCGTCATTGTTTAACCCAAAATCCCTAAATGTTCGGTTGGTGATACCCCTTCCGTACTATTATGTATACGCCCATGTTCGTTGGTTCATTTCAACATCCCTTTTTGCTGACTAAGATGTACAACTCTTGCCTGAACAGCGTAAATCACGAGCAAAAGCAAACTTTTGCTGGAAACATCACCTAGTTTTGCTTGTCGACATATGTCGACATAAATACACTTTTTTTTTTGCGGAAAAAGAACTTTTTGCTGGCTACCTCCACCTGAATGTTGCTGAATGTTGCTGAATTCTCACCATTTTCGCTGATGAAAACCAAAGCTCTTGCCGGTCAAATCCCAATGAGTAAAAAGCATCACCAATTTCTATCGGCTTTAAATCATATATTGTAAATCCCTGCGCCAGCAAGATCACCCTTTTGCTCGGTAAAAAATCATAACCCTTTTTTGTTGGTAAAAGATTTTTCAGTGAAAAATCCATAAAAATCCCAGAGTTTTCTCCAGTTTTGCTACTTCCCCCCAAGCCTTTGCGTAGCCCCAGGGGTCCCCCTGGCACCTCAGGCCGGTTCTGCACAACGTCGCTGAGGCATCGTAGCACGTTGTGCGTCAGCCGCTCCACCGCCACGACCACGGATGCTGATTCCGCCTGGGAGGTTCGTCAGGGAGGATTTCGAGACACCATGGATTTTAGATGCTTTAAATTAGGGATCATCGGACAACAATGGATGATTTATGATAGGATATACTGATGATCAATAGTTGAATGAATGATTTATATCAATTGATTAATCCATCAATAGTTGAATCTAGTTGATATAATGATGGATTAATCAAGTGATTAATCAAGTGATTAATCAAGTCACCGTGGTTGTGCAAAAATACTGAGTTATGGTTGACTTGGATGATGCCAGGGGGTAGCCCCATGAATTTGAACACCTCCATATATTTCCATCTATTTTTGAAAGCCAAGGGGTTCACTTAGGCAATCAAATCTTGCATCACTTAGGGCATAAATGTGCATAAATGTGCATAAATGTGCATAAATCATATTGCTGGCCCTAAATTTCCCAAATCAAAGGATTCTGCAGATTCCCCTGAGGCTTCGCCATTTAAGGAACCAGCCCCCCCCAAAAAAACTGTCGTCCAGTCACCCCGCGCCGTGCTGTCACCGTTCCCTCCATGGCGCGGAACGGATCTTTTTGGGGGATGAGATGGCTACGGCGGTCGAAAAAAGATCGCTGATGATCGCTGTCAAAAAGGCCTTCCTGCAATAGCAAACCCCAAATTCAATGGATAGGTTTCGTTTAATAAGATGTAAATATATACTTTCCAATATGGTTGTACTTCATGGATTTTGAGGGAATTTACTGAAAATCGGAAACCATTGCAAAATGACATGTTTTTTTTCATCAAATTGGGGTTCCCGGATAGTTGTTTTACCTTAAACCAATCCAATGACAAAAGTATACCCTCTGGTTATTTAACATAGCCATGGAAAATGGCCCATTTATAGATGGTTTACCTATTTAAAATGGTGATTTTCCATGGCTATGTTAGTCATAACCAGAGGGTAGTAATTAAAGTTAGACAACTGGAAATTGTAAGGGGAAACCGAAAAATCGAACTACCGGAAATTGGAAATACTCTTTGGCACTTTTTTGGGGACCTCTATTAAACGTGCCAATCATTTTGTTGGGACCTTCCGAGTGTAGCTATGAGATGCCGTGAGTCCGTGAGTCCCTGATAATTTGGATGAATTGATCATGGATGATTCTGGTGATTGTAGGAAGCTCCAAATGTTGCCACATCCGGAAAAACCCATTATATTTGTATCAGCTGTATCAGTGTTTGGACTGGACATCTTCCAACAAAAAGATTTGTATCACTATCACAGTCAACATCAAACTTGGCCAGGGAAATGGAAAATGCCGGTTTCAAACATGTTCAATAGGTCTATATTCTACATGCGCAAATCTTTCTTTCGCTGCCTTGATTCGCGAATAAATGTAGATCACAAAGAAGTACGTGCAATAGAAAGCGACCTCAGCTTGGTGCTGCGGGTGATGTGGCTGGTAAATCCATCTGAGCCCGAAAACACTCAAAATCAAGTTGTATGGCTATAATGATTCATCCAGTCGGTGCAGATCATCCAAGCAATGTTGTTCCCCTTCTGATAGGACATTATATAGATGAAGGAGCGGCGGAATATATGTGTATATTTATACATGCACATTAATATAATGTGTATTATATACACTATATATATATGAGGTTACTGCAAAAGGAGAGGAAGACCCTAACTCGTTTTCCAGCCGTGTACATGGTTTGAAGCCTGACCTCGTTCTTCCAATGATGCACTTATTTTTGAACTGTTCTCCGTCTTCAATTTTGAGACCTGCCTACCTGTTCAGGCAGCCTCACCTCGTTTTGCACCTAGACTTTACTATGTGTGCCTTCTTTTGTGCAGAATCTCACATACCTCTGGCAACCAAACACAAACACTTGCAGCATTTCAACACCAAACAAAAACCATCAAAAACCTTAATATGAGTAGTTCTGGCTCAAGACGATTCTTACAAGGAAATGATGGTTGGCTTCAAAGGGAAAATCACTACCTTTGTGAGTTCATTCGCCAAGCCCGTATCAAAACATGGCTTGTCTAAAAATTGGCTTCCCTAAATCCATGGTTCATCATCAGTTTCCCCTCAAAATCTATTGAACGAGTTTTGTTTGCTTGTGTTTGTGGCTAGTCCCCCATGTTCTTCTAGACAGCCTCACCTGACCAACAGCCGAAACAAACTGTGCTACAAGCCTCGGTGAAGCCTCGCAGACAAGGTGCACAGCCCAGCATCAGCGCAATGCCATGGGCAGCCAACAAAGAGTAGAGGAAGAAGAAGGAACACCTCAGCAATGGCTTTGTCAGTCCACATATCACTTTGCTTAAAAAGCGTAGCTATATTCTGGGATATTGGATATTTGTAGATATTTTGATGATAGTTGTAGTATGTCAAATCCCGTCTGGTTGCCGATAATTTCATCCTCAGAACTTCAATGATTACCCCCATTATTCAATTGTATGGGCCCCAAAATGAATAGATCCCGTCTAAACCAAGATTTCGTTTCGGGGGTCTACATTGAACTATTAGGGGGGGAATTTAGGGAAAAGAATTTGTCAATATTTGTCATACACATAGTTATATAAGGCAATGTATCACCGGATGTAGAATGATACTTTTGTTTTTGTATATTAATCATAGATTAATCATATATATATATTATACATATATATAATCATATATAATCATATATAATCATATATAATCATATATATATATATATTATACATATATAATTTAATCATATAATCATATATTGATATGATGTATGTCTCCAGATCTGGGATATACAGTAGTCAACAATATGATGGTTTGAAAAAAACCTGGTGGGAGATCGTGATACGCCAACATTGGAAAATTGGTGATTTACTACCAAGTTATGAGGACCAGTAATCATGGGGATATAATGGGGATATACAATCAAAATATGTGTGTGACTTGGGTCTGACCAAAATAATGGATAAAAATCCATGATTTATCCCCAAATTTGGCAATTTATATAAGAGGAAAGTAAGACCAGTTGGGTATTGTACCTCGGGTTAGCCCCAACAGAGGCTACTTTTTTCGTGGCTGGATCATCCAACCTGAACTCATGGTTTCCCAGGTCCCCAAAGGGGTCCCCGACTGTAGGAAACCTGTCATCCCTGTCTGCAGGAAGAAATAGATGCAATACCTGGCTATTTCATGACACCAGCAGCAACCAGATTTATATACATATATATATATATAGATAGATTGATACTATGGCTTTGTATCGAAATATATAGTAGTTATTCCAACTTCCAGTGATAAATCATCATTATCCCAAATAAAGTCTCAGCAGATCTTACTGATCTCCAAAACTCAAAAAATCTGGGCAAAATGTGGGGCTGACTCTCCCAAAATCATCATGGGTTTTTTCAGCCAGCGAAGTCGCTAGACTTGGCCCAAGTTCAAGCTTCAGCAGGTGCCATCTGGGACCATCAATGGGATCGTCTGGGCGCACAGGTAGAAGAACACCGACACAGCTGTTCCAGAGCCTTGGCCCATGGAATTTACGGCACGAGCGCAGATCGCAGCGCAGTTCGCAGCGACTGAGGTCATGGACCAAAGGCTCTCCACCACCACCGGTGGTCCTGCCATAGAAATGCTGGGAGCCATAGAGGTCAGATCACACACTGACCATCAACCGATGGTGGGTATCATTTACCTATAATTGGTTGGAGCAATAATTGGTTGGAGCAACCCTGTAGAAATGAAGGCAAAGCTTGTGGGATCCATTGCCGCCTCTCTACCCGTGCATATCTCAACATGGTTGCCACTGTTGCCACTCTATGCGGAGTGAAATAGACTGCATTTTGTCATTTCGTGCAAGTAAATGATAGTAATTCTGGTAATTTAACATAACTATGGAAAATCACCATTTTTAATGGGAAAATCCACTATTTCTATGGCCATTTTCAATAGCTATGTTAGTCATAACCAGAGGCTACTGCGCCATCAGAATCCCACGGTGCCATCCTCCGCATTCAAGTGGAAGTATGTGAATAGCACTGTGACCTACCAACGAGGCCAGCCCGGGCAAACACAGCCCCCACCCAGAAATCGATTGAAAAAACGTTCCGCGCGTATGAATGTAGGTGAATACAATGTAGATCAATGTAGTATAATTTAACATGTTCATCCGTTCATCCTCCAATGTTTTTTCCTTCAGGATGAAAAAAATGTGGATTTGTCCTGTCATTGATATTAGTTCAATAGATTATGACAGATTTAAATAGTACGCATCCAAATTATATCATGGAATCCGTTCAACATCAATCTGTCATTGATACCGTTCGGTGTCGTCAAACGTGGCGTTCGCTGGACCACCTACTTTTGCATTTCAGGGCATTTCAATGGGGTTTCCCCATTTTCACAAAATGAAGGATGGTATTTGATTACCAGAGGCTACCTTTCCTAATGTTGTAAACTCAATCATATACCATCCCATGAATCAATCATCCCATTGCCAACGCAAGGTATACCATAAAATTTATGAAAGAAACACCTCAAACTTGGGGATGATATTTATGATAGTTCTACCAAAACTCTTCCACTATCAAAGCTCATTAAGGATGATTTATTATGATTTATTTCTTGATTTATGATAGGATTTATGATAGTTATCCCACAATTCATCCACTATTTTCCCATGTTTTTCCCACAGAAAGCTCCGCCGCAGCCGAGGTGCGGTTCCTGCCACCAACAATAGCATGGTGAAGGCCAAGAGCAAGATGCCTGAGATCTCATTGGATTTATATATATATACTATGACATAATGAATATTATACAAGTATATACAAGTTTTTTATTGGCAGTCTGTGACTAGATACTCCGCATTTAAGTATCCCATTTAAGTTGGTTGTGGTCTCTTCACATCCAAATGTTATTGATGGATACATGTGTATGTATATTATATATATATGCATAAACAACATATATGATAGGTATAATTAATACTATACTATATCATTGTTAGATATAGTTATAGTTCAGGTTGAAACAACAAATCATACAGCGCACGTCACCATGGATTATATAGATATTGACTGAGTACGCATCTACATCCGGAATGCGGACAGCCATTCTGAAAAAATGTCATCCCACTTTTATGGCTGAACACACAAAAACTGTTTGAAAGCGCCAATCAGCAATTGATCACCAGATTCACACGTTTTCTTGGTTGTCTATGGTTCATATATACTCAGCAAATATCCCATTTTGTTGGTGATGTTCTCTTCAAATCCCATCTTGTTATTGTTGGTTTTTTCTCTCAACAACAGTAGGTCACTTACCTGGTCTCATCAACCGGTCATTGTTCCAGCCGCGCGGCCGTAGAGGAAGTATATCCGTGGACCCCAGACCTTGACGCAAGGCATCGGATCCACAACTGGATCCACCCCTGGAGGGTAGGTATGTGAGGTTTTTTCCGGTACCGGATTACCCAGATTTATGTATGTCTTACCCATGACGGATCCATGGTGCTGGTATATATATACTAACATTGGGGGTATATTGGTGGTAAATGTTACCATATATAGCATACATGGATCCTATGTATTATGTATAGACTATGTATATCATATGTTTGCTATGCTAGGGATAGCAGCATGGGAAACCAAGGGAATTCGGAGTAAAAACGCGTATCAAGTCACCTCAACCAGGGGGGCCCAAACCCTGAGAAAAGTAATGTTCCTCGTAGATGGTAATTCGGTAAATCAATGGAAGTATCACCCTTCAATGAAAAAGAAAACTGTGTAGTTAATTTGTTGTTATATATATATATATATCATTCAATATCATTCAACAGTTCTACTAGCGAAAAATTATGTAGGAAGAAGCCACAAGCAAGCCGGACAGATCATAATTTCACCACAAAATGATGATGTGGATTGATATGGAGGTTTCCTAAAATGGGGTGTAGCCCTAAATCTTCCATTTTGATAGGATTGTCCAGTATGAATTATAAACTACGCGGCTATTGGGGTATCCCGCCCATTTAAACATCATCGGAACATCGGTCCGCCACTGCCCTGTGCTAGGAGATCTCCGCTTGGTGCACATACCGAGTTGAAGATGTAGTGCAACTCGATATAGATCGCACCTGCAACCAGCAACCAGCAACCAGCAACCAGCAGGGCCAGTGATAGCTGGAGTAGCTGGCTGCTATGTTTTTTTTTCACCCGGTTTTGTTGGTAATCCTGGTTGGAGGAGTGCATACATCATATATCTTACCGCACTAGCAACTGGCAGTAGTATACCTTCAGGCACTCTTGGATTCGCTGAAAGGGAGTAAACAAATCTCACCGGGATTCCCGAAAACTTGGACTAACATGGAGCAATGGGCAAAAAATCAAGAATCACCGTTTGCCTATAACCAATCCCGGAATTGGGGCCAATTTTTTCGCCAATACCAATATGATCAATATGATCAATCTCACAATAGCCCACCTAAATCCACCAAACATTTTTTTTAGGGCTTCCAAACATGTCCAACTACCCAAAAAAAATTATCGGATATTCGTGGCATGGGAGTGGTAGTTTTCCCCTCTCTTGGAATTAAAAATAGGCAAATCTCCTCCAAGCCAAGGAAGGCCCAAGGCACTGAAGGGCAAGAAGCCCGAGGCAAACATCTGGGTCACAGGGCTCTGGTACCTGCTCCGCTCACCAAGAATGGCATATTTTTGGCTGAGGATGTTATATGATTGTTCCATCTACAGCAAAAAACTAAAAGGATGAAACTACCTGTACCCATCTAAGGTTGGTAAGGTTGGGGATGACAAATACGCAGCAAAAAAAAACATGACTCAACCTTTTAGCTCATGGCAGTCACTGCAAATGTCCTTCTAGTTTCCGTTGCAACAATAAACCCACCAATCACCAATCCACCAAACAAAGACCGACCGATTATAACAAAAAGCAGACCATGGCAGACCAATGCCGTGGCTGTTGTGACGAACCGCCTACCTACTGTTGGATTATCCATCTGTCTCTATGTTCAGTTCGCAGTTCGCAGTTCTGAAGCGCCACCGGGGTCAGAAATCCAGGTTCCAAGGGCACCAGCGGCACGCTGGGATTTCCCGTGCAAGCTTGTTGGTCTTGCACGGGAAAGGACTGCCCTCTGCCTGCAGCGGACAAGCTAGGCGAAACGGACCAGGGAGGATTCGAGCCTCCACAAACAATTGTCAGAGTTGGACACCAACTTTGCAAGCTACGCCACACCCATAGGGCAACTGGTCCTCTGCATGTGAAGGACATATAAAGATTCCAAAGTTGGCAGCCCCGCTCGCCTGAGCCTGCTTGATGGACCGGTGTCGTCCTCAGCTGACGCGGTTGGGGCCCCATCCTGGACGTAAGACACGACTGAGAGCAGCGCCAATGATGCCGCCCAAGACGGTGAGAGGAAAGGTCACGCACGCCCACATGGCGAACATCAGCAATCTCAGAACAAATCGTGGTGGATCCCCATGGGGCACATAAAAGGCCCATAGGATGGGTGGCAAGAACCTGAGAAAAGATGGATATCGGTTCCTTAAAGACATTTATAACATATTATATATTTTTATCACATTATAACACCACATTAGCTGATCTCGTTCCTAAAATCCAAAGTGAGCAAAGATCAGATGAAAGCACATATCTTTTCGATGTGCCGCGGAAAACTCAGACGCAAAGAGAGCTAAGAAAAGGTGCTGAAGGGGAATCATGTCATGCGCTGAAACTAGTAACTTAGTAATGTCATGCAATGAACATTCGCTTACGCCCACTGAGCATTGTATATCGGCTTACAACAAATATCCAAGCCTCATTGAATCAAAAACAACGTGAAACGTGCATGAAAGAAGCAGCCGAAGGAAGCTGGAAAACATGTTTGATAGCTAGAGTAACTAATAATATAATCTAACCCGCTGATGTAAGCTGTAGAATCAGAAATCCCATGGGAAATCTCCCATGTCACCCAGGAACTCCCATGGGAAATATGGGAAATCCCTGGCAGATTTGGTCCATTTCAGATGTCAGGATCTGAGGTTCCGCTCATGGTCGGAAAGGGAAAGGCCGCGGTGGATCCATAGAAAATGGCCACCGTATTGAGGAAGGACCTGGCGTTGCGGCGCAACGCCGTGACCCATGGCCATCAATCAGATGAGACTAATATCCCATAGGATCCATGGTGCTGGTATATATGCTAACATTGGGGGTATATTCATGGTAAATGTTACCATATATGGCATACATGGATCCTATGGGTATTGGATAGACTAATGATAAAGCATAAACAATGATGAAGAATATGATAAAATAGATGATAAATCCTGACAAACAATGCAATAAACAATCAGATAAACAATATGGTAAATCCTGAGTTGGGGAATTCCATGGCTTTGTCATGGTTTCTCATCGTCCATCTCATTGAGAAACTCGGAGAACAGGCTGGATTCCAATTGAGAAACTCGGCTCAGCTCTGGACCAGATCAAGAACGCTGGGCCCATGAAAGACAGTGCGGTGATGAAGATATTCCTGGTGCATACGCCGTACGCCAAGCGATGACTCCGTTTGGCGCAAAAAAAACTAATGGAATGTCCGTTATCTTTGAAGCTCCAAGAAACTTACCCTCTGGTAATGACTAACATAGCTATTGAAAATGGCCATAGAAATAGTGAGTTTTCCCATTAAGAATGGTGATTTTCCATAGTTATGTAAACGTTTACCAGAGGGTAATTGAAGCACCAAGAATTATCCCCGAGCATCCTTGACGAGTGAAGGGAATCCGAATCCTGCTGTTTCACCACAGAAACATCAGAAACCCCTCACAGGGCCGAGGAACCATGCCCACTTCTCTCCCCCAAGCTTTTGGTACAAATTGGCGCTGACAAAGCCGCCAAGCAGAGCTGTCACCTTGGGATTCTCAGCGAATGGAAATCCAACCTACGAATCATGGGGATTTGGCCATACCCAAAAAGCCGCTGGTCCAATCAAAATTTGGCGAATTTTCATGGGGCTTGACCAGCCAAAATGGGACATGTAAAAAAATAACATGATATAACATGATATAACCACCTCTCGATCTCTAGACTCTAAAGGACATCGATAGCTATGTGGACATAGCTTTGTTTGTTTTTTTTGGGTCAAACAAGAAGACTCATGGGCATGCCAGGACTCTGGCAAAAAATTACTGCTATGCCACTCTCTTTGGGTGTAACATCATTGATATATATATATATATATTGATCTTGATTCAAATGAACAGGAACTCCTATTGATCCCTGTAAAAAAAAACAGTGACCTTCTGCAGCCATCAAGCAACATCAGTTTTTGCAATTGTTTGTTGTAGAGTTCATTGCGAAGTCTTTTAAATGTTTTTTCTCTCATCAGGAAGTAATTTCTTAAACTTCACTCAAACTGACTCCCAACATAAAAGTACATTTTAGTAGCCATGTTGGGGTAAATAATGGAAAAATATGGAAAATATGACCACTGGCTTGCCTTAAAAGAACACACAGCGCCTTTGCGCCACAACCTGCTCGCCGATCGGCCCGAATTGCTGGGTACTCCCGCCATGTAAGAGATGACCGCCGCAGAGGCGACAGCCCCACGCTGGTAGTAGGCACCGATGCAGCCCACCAAGACGACCATGAACATCATACTGCGTAGGAAGAAAACATGGGGATTTCATACTTGGGGGGTGCATAAAAAACACTTAGTAAATGGGTCAAAAAAAAAATTAGGATTATATATATATATATATATTTATTTATTTATGGGTTATATTAAAAATGAACCACTTTCTAAGTGGGATGCACATCCAAGTACTGGTTGATGGTTCACATACTAGTAAATCAATGGTTAATATATGTTAATATTAATACAAAAACTGATAATTAATACTTGTTGATGGCGGAAAAAAAAGGGAAAACCCCAATCTTCGGGTGGTTCATACTACAGTTAATACTAAAAATTGGAATCAAATCTGTGGTCTCCCAGGTCTGGATCCAGATCCGGATGTATTGAAGGGTTGTTCAGAAAAGCTGATCCAATATGGATTTAATATGCTTGATTTAATATCTAATGATCCAAGACTTTGGGATTGGGGATTGAGATCTGTTTTTACATGGATCAAAATTTGGATACCACTCCACCAAAGCTAAAAAAATACATATGATGTAATAGAATGTATAATAGATATTTCATGGTATTTCTCTGGCTTTCTTCAGATTATGAGTAGTCCCATGTACCCTCTGGTAAATTCACATAGCTATGGAAAATCACCATGCTATTAATGGGAAAATCCACTATTAATGGCCATTTTCAATAGCTTTTTGTTAGTTTACCAGAGGGTAGTCCCCAATTTCAGATGACTCACCGGCCTCGTGAGCTGGGCGCCTGCCCCAACCGCCTCGGACGGAGATCCGACGGATCTTCCATAGGATCCATGGTGCTGGTATATATATGCCCTGAACCTCCCATTGATACACAAAAATGTGTACCATTTTTTCTGCCCGACCCGTTTAAGGTGTCCGAAGTTCCGTGGCTCTCCATAGTAATCCACCTGATTCTTTCCCCAAAGGCTCGATAGGACACTTTTGTCACGCGCTAATGCATGTGCAGCATGCCAAATACGACCTCGAACAGCCACGCCTGACAACATGGGTTGCATCGCAGCACATGTA
>Ga0126342_10004421_pt1 | contig 23973 bp, 25 predicted proteins | sample Cyp1metagenome_FD_92528 | JGI IMG/M metagenome (GOLD analysis project Ga0126342, IMG submission 92528) | Coral microbial communities from Lord Howe Island, Old Settlement Bay, Australia - Cyphastrea 1 metagenome | ecosystem: Host-associated > Invertebrates > Cnidaria > Coral ...
CGTCATGCTACGCTGCTGTACGTTCTCATGCACTTGCACACATACGTCATGCTACGCTGCTGTACGTTCTCATGCACTTGCACACATACGTCATGCTACGCCGCTGTACGTTCTCATGCACTTCCAGATCGTAGAACATGCAGATGATGATGATGATGATGATGATGATGATGACGATGATGATGATGAAATTGCTCCTGATGATAAAGTTTCGTTTTTCAGCGTTTTGTGCCCCCTGTAAAATGTTTGAAAAGTGACAACAGCGGGGGCCCCCTCAGATGCCCGGCACCTTGTTTTTGGCAGGCCACAATGACTTGGTGGAGACAGATATGCGCGCCTACTTTGGTGAGGTATGCGGCTGAAGCTGCTTCATTTTGGGGTTGGGTGAGATTCGCTCAAAAGAATGCTCGAAAGGAACTCCAATACAACAGGAGTCAGGACTTTCTTCGCAAACATGATTTGACACAGAATTAGGCCAAACAGCCGTGTTTTGAACGTCCCGATCATTTGCCAGACATCCCTGCATGTCTCAGGTGGCCTCGTTCCTTCAAGATGTCAGAAAAATAGCTGAAGGGAACAAGGCGCCATTCTGCCCGTCTTTGAGAGATGCAGACAGCCGGGTCTAAACCACAGTTGCTTCAAAAAACCCATTTTATTTCGGTAGGTATACTGCAATCCTCAGTTTTTCGTTGTGCAATGTTTTAGCTCCCCATTTTGATTGATGTGAACCATTACATTTTGTTGGCCACGTCATATGCCATATACACCACTTAAATGGCATTTTTTGGCCAAATTTCTGTACCATCTTCCTTTTTCAATACGTTTGGGTCTTCCCAGCATCCGATTTTGGGTCCCAGCTGAGGTGGACCCACCGACCCAATCTTTTGAGAAGCCATCCCAGGTGAGCCTGCCAACCTATGGGGGATACCGGGGATACCGGGGATACCTCAAAACATCCTGACTGAAGTGGTAAGGCATCAATTTTGAGTGGGTGATATGTCAGGGGGACATGGGGCACGTAGCCCAATTTAGGGCCATCAAAAGCATTTGGAAAATGAGACAACCCCTCCAAGTCATGGGAATATTTTCACCTCCTGACTGTCAATAGTCAATAGGAAAGATTACGGGAGAGAACGCATGAAAGATTAAGGAGTCTAGAGAAGAAAATAGGGAAAGGGAAGAAACTAGAGGAAACAACCCAGTCACTGGGAAGAAAATGGGAAGGGAATGGGGAAGAACATAGGACGAGCATAGGAACGGAAATAGGAGAGAACATACGAAGAAGATAGGGAGGGAAACAGAAAAGACAATAGGGAAGACGATGGAAATGGAACAGGGAAGAAAATAAAGGAAACCAGGATATAGGGAAGAAACTAGGGAAACAAATAGGGAAGAAAGTAGTGAGGGAAAAAAAGGATACAAGAAAGGGAAGAAAATAGGGAAGAAAATGGGACACAGATCAGGGCGATCAGGGCAAAAAGTGGGGGAGTGGGGAAAACTGAAACTGAAATAGTGAAGGAAATAGGGAAGACAAACAGGGAAGAAAATGGGCAAGGAGGGAAGGAACTAGGGAAGAAATATAAGAAATAGGGAACCATTTACATGTGTAGAGTGTGGCAGGCTCTGAGTGCACGCCAATAATCTTTAAGATATGCAGTGACCGCCAATATTTTCTGGGGTAGCTTGGGTTCTGCCAGTGGGTGACACTGGGCAGAGGAGCTGTGTCTAGGTGATGTCTAACATGAACATCAGCATCCCATGCAAACTGAAAGGACGACCTTTAGTTTACCAGTGAAACAGGAAAACTTTGCAGAGACTAGCACAACAAGGAAAGGAAACAGGAAGGGAAATGTCGACAAAAAGGTAGGGAGGCAAATAGGGAGAGCACATTGGAGGCAAAATAGGGAGGAAACGGGGGAAGAAAACAAAGAGAAAGAGAAGAACCAACAAAAATAGAGAGGGAAATAGTGACAAAAAGGTAGTGGGGAAGAAACGTTCGTGAAAAATTGGGGAAGAACATAGCGCAACACAGTCGGGAAGGGAATAGGTAAGGAAAGAAGGAAAACAGGGACAGGAATGGAGTCGTAGCCCAGTGTAGAGCCATGAACAAATAGGGAAGCAGAATGAAGCAGATAAGTTCATAGGTGATTGACATTGATTGACAACATGTGGCACGGCTTATTGCGGCATTCGTTTTGTTGTTTTAGGCAGCATGCTTTTCTGCTCGCCAGGTACAGATGGTCCTGAAACCGACCGAATCTGAGCCAAGACAGGCTGCAAATTGAACTGCACCTGCTGACATGGCTTGGTAGCAATCGGTAGCAAGGCCTTGGCGGCCAAACAGGCCAAAGAATTGAACATCAAGTATCATCAAGTGCCTTTTCTGATGCCCGGCAGGTGGAGATGGCAGAGATGTCTGATTTCTTGACCTCAGGCCTTTCAGATCCTTTCAGTTTCCGGGTGTCAATTGTTGAAGTATTGACGGAGCTGCTTGATGTCATGGCAAGTCTGCAGAAACTGTCGTGGTTTCCATCCAGAAGTTGGTTCGAAGTCCCGAATGCCTGGAGCTTTGCACCCAGGCCCAGAGAACCAGCCAGTGGTCAAAGTTGGGCCTGAGGCAGAGCTGAGGGCGTTTATTCAAAAAGAATTTCCTCATTTTCATCCCTTGGGGGTTTTCGACCTCGAAAATTCCGGATGAATATCACGTGAAATGACATGGGGCTATGAAGATTTCTTCGATGGATTCCGAAGATCCTTCTGTCTGGAATGCGCCGATTACTTCCAGGATGGTCGATATGAGGAGTTCCGAAAGGGCAACATCCGAGTGTCGGGGAACCCTGACAACCTTCAATGGGACCATTTGGAAAGTTACATGTACACACTTGATCTAAGCACGTAGATTCTGTAGATATATTCCAAATCAGTGGAGAAACCAACATCTACGATTGGAGGAAGATGAATTGCCGTATTTTGTTTGTATTTGAGCAGATGTGCAGCATGATGCTGCGAGGGAAATTAACTTGCCTGGAAACCAGGACTCCAACATCCTACGCAAGTTTAAACATCCAACACACTGATACCAGACGCGCCATGTTCAAAGGTTGGGTCAAAATTTAGGACCCAATTGAATCCGTCTGAAGACGTAAACATGTTCGCGCATTGTCAGTAGTACGCCACAAGATTTTCTCGCTATCATTGCCATCTAGGTTTGCAACATTGACGATTTTTGCGTAACAAAAATTATATTCCATTCTTCAAATCAACATATTATCGAAGGAAGTTTAGAAGTCAAACTTCCGACAATATGGACAGATGGAAAAGCAGAGGTGGAAAGAGTCAGAGAAGAGAAGAGAAGAGAAGAGAAGAAGAAAGAAGATCAAAGAAGAGAAAGAGTCAGAGGAAAGAAGATGCAGGTGCGCGAAAAGGTAGAAAAGTCGCGAAGCATGGTGTTTCTCCGATGATTTGAGGCTCCGAAGGGTCGAAAAGTAGGCTCGCTAAAGCGGCGAGTGCGCAGCCAGCTGGCCCGATGAGAGATGAAAAAGTGCACGCCGTTGTGGCGCGAAGCACATGTCCAAGTCAAAATGTACAAAACACTCCACGTTCGGACCACGTTTGGAAGTGGAGATGTCGAAAAAGCGCACGCCGTTGTGGCGCGGAGCACATGTCGAAATCAAAAGCGCAAAAAACTGACGGGCACGGAACACTTTTGGAGTTCAGATGTCGTTTCGCCTGGCAGGCGCAAGGGATTGTGCACCTTGTCAAAAGCGAGCAAAACGTGAGGGTCTCGTAGCATGTCCAAAAACAATGGCAGGGGTGGGGCATTTGAAGAGGATCTGGGAAGATTCATTTCGCGTGGCAGGCGCAATACAAAAGACATGTTCATCAGAGATGTTAGGAGGTCAGGGGCAGAGCTTTCCTGAGAGGGGTTGCATTTTGGAGCATCAGATCTTCAGTTTTGGTAAGATGATTTTGTGTGACAGGTGCAGCACTTCGTATGACCTGGCCTCATTTGTGGCAGGCGCAATACTTGGACACATGGACTGGAAAAATTGCAAAACGCATTGGTACGAGGCCGTGATCTCTGCACCTAACTTTGCATTATTGAAGGAAGTCTCGCAGAATTGCTTTGTTTTTTGATGCCAACTTCAAAAATTGAGGAAGTCTCGTAGAATTGCTTCGTTTTTGGTGTTGTCAAGCTCAAAAACTGAGGCAGCCACACAGAATAGTTTCGTTTTCAAACTTGCAGATAAACAGATAGATAGACAGACAGGCAGACGGACAGATATATAGATAGACGCACCCAGCAGTTGTGGTGAGGTGACCACCGCAACCATTTCAAAAAACACAACTCCAACCACCTTCGGGCCCATCAGCGGATTCGCTCTGCCATCCGCGATTCACAACAACCAACCTCTCCCATACATTTCCTATGTTTGAAACTTCCGCCACCGCCCTGTGTGGTACTACTACTGGTATAAATCCCAAAGTTTGATCAGTTCGGTTGGCACCCATTTATTTTTCATCAATTTTTTTTGAAGTTTCCGGACACCCTTGACACCACCTATGTTCCTCTGCTCCGGGGCCGAGGCAATTGGAACCCAATGAGGCCAACGGCACCGGACAGGCCATCAAGACAGGAAAATCATGAAATTTTCCAATAAAAATTGATGAACATCTGAACATTGATAAAAAAATCATGATGCAATCTTGTATAATCTTGTTATATGTTCCGATGTTTCGTTTTCCGATTCTTCCATTTTTTTGCGTTTCGAGTCATGGTTTCAGTCAACAACCCCTTTACGTTTTCGAGTTGAGCTCCCTGGCGAGGCGCGTGAACTGGGATGAGAGGAAACACCTTGCCCGGAGAACGCTGGACATTTCACGAAAATATGCAAAGCAAATCCAAGTAAGGCATAGTAAGGCCATGTTTCGATCTTGGATTTGTTTTTTCTTGGATCAATGTTCACTTTGCAGATGGCTTCATTTCTCCCCCTTTCCGAAACCATGAAACATCCAAACCATTCCAAGGGCATAGGTTTCTTGCAGATCTCTGGCCAGTCTTAAAGACGGCCACGTTCGGGTCACAATTTCAGACTCTTTCCACTAGTTGTGCAGTTACCGACCTCGACGTTCGATGTTTGCCGATTTGATGGCACTAGTTCTCACTGGCCCATTGCCGAAGATTGGGCATTGGGCTGCACAGACATCCGCGAAGTCTGAAATGGCTCATGGCTCTGGGTCAAAATTCAACAATCCCGTAACCCCCCGAATTGGATGTCCTATGAAAAATGACAATCCTTACCTGAATTTTGACCCATCATCACACCATTGATGATACCAGTTGCCTTGCCCCTGCCACAGGGAATTGTCGGTTCAGATTTGTCAACGTGTTTGTGCTTTGATGATGCAGTCAACCTCTCCATTTGGATCCTCTCCGCGCATTTTGAGGCTCCGTAAATCTGTGGTACATCCAAGGAACCGCTTTGTTTAACTTCCAGATGTTTCCAGATTTTTGGAAGCGCCAAAAAAGAAGCACTGTTCCTGGCAATGACATATTTTTTGTGGCCCCTCTTGCAGTTCTGATATTTACATATTTGCATTATTTTGCATTTATAGTCATTTATAGTCATCTACATCAATCTTACAGTACTGACAAACACATTTTTAGTATTTTTCAGTTACAACTTATTTACACAACCGCTTGGGTAACTACGTAGTACTATGTATATTCATCCTATATGGCTATGAATCAATACCTATTAATACCATTCTTAGAGGGATGAACATCCATTTACCAGCTATTTTGATGTTCACCAGGGGTACAAGGTTTTGACCCACTGCCATATGATCTATCCAGTCTATCCACATCGCTGCCATGGCCTGGCTGGACACTCCTCCCCTTCCGTGTCTGAGCGATGATGTTTTGGCGCGGACACGGGAGACGCAATGTGTGAGGCGCGTCCAGAGAAGGGATGGAAAAGATGAAAAAGATGAAAAATGGGGGAAAAATATGGGAAACACTTTGGAAATGATGGAACAATATGGAACAATAGGATCCAAGGTATACAGACATTACAGACATGTTCCCCCCAAAGATGAAGCAGAAGTGGGAACAGAACATGGATGAATTTCAGCTCGGGCAATCCAAATAATCCAAGCTGGCAATGGACAGGTGTTCATTTTACCACTAGCAAAATACATGTCTCAAACAATTTTGGATTACCTGAGGGCAGGGTATGGTGCATTTGGTGCATTTCACCTGTCTGGGAGAACAGGAACCAACTCCAAAGACGCCGTGTGCTGAGAGTTTGGTCCTGTGCGTTGCGCATTTTGTCGCAGTCTCAGCAGTCTCAGTTTGACATCCAGTGGAATCCCAAGGGGATAGACTCCGTTAGACCAGCTGTCACTTCTGATGAATTGGATGATGGACAAATTATGACAGATGCAATCGTGAAGCACAGATCAAGGATCCTCAGCAATCATCCGGTTTTCCTGGATTTCGTGCCAGATGTCAGTAGATGTCATCATTCACTAGGAAGCGAGACAAGGAAATCAAAAGATTCCTGCCTGCGATTCAATGTGCATCGATTTTCCGTGATTTCCGTGGTTGGAAAATCAGATGTTCAGATGTTTGATTTTCAGTAATCAGTAGTAATCAGCAATTTCAGCAATGAGTATATTACGTTACCCTTTCAGCAATGAGTATATTACGTTACCCTGGTGTGTTTGGATTCTACTGCCCAGATGTTTTGGACCAGGTTGACCACAGATCGGCGCTGGCGCAGACGTCTGCAGCGCCTAGTGCGACTTTGGCAGTGCTGGACCAAGCGCCGGGCAGATGCAGGCGCAGCTGGAGGAGATCAGGATGAAACTTTTCCAGTTGGAATATGTTGGGAATACTTTGCCCCAAATTAAGCCTAATTATTCCTAATTCTTCCTATGTCAAGAGACTTCAAGAGATTACTTACTGGGTATGAATTCTATAGTGGAAACAAAAGCCGTGGTGTTTCCTATAAGGTCAGTACCTCCAGCCCCGTGTCCCCAAGTGTTACTCTAAATGTCTGTAGATCATGTTCTCATGTAATCCAGCATGCTGGTCCCCTAAACCCACCCCATGTCCCAGCCCCGTGTCCCCAAGTCAGACCCTAAAGGCCTGTATCCAATGGAGTTAACCCTTAAGGTTGAAGTCCACATCTCAAAATGTCGTCCTAAGTGAGTGAAAAAGTCGTCCTAAGTGAGCCTTTGACCTTCCTGTAGGGTTTCTCCCTCAACCAATGCTTTGAGACCCAAAAATGGAAAAACTGTTGCCATTTCTGTTGCGTTGGCCGTTTTTGGCTTGCTTGGAGCATTAAATATTGGCAAAGTGTAACATGGATCAAATCTGTGCTAAGCCTCTGGGGAAATTCATGCAACCTGAATGCAACTATTCAGCTATCAAGAGTTGCAGGCAAATGTACTTCGCAAGCTGCGCTGAAGATTGAGGATGCGAAGGATGTTCGACAGAGGAGGGAAACTTTCATATCTTCGGTGGCTACTGTATTTTGAGGGATGAATCTGATTTGGAGATGCGTGTGCCGCTGCCAAACATTCTCTTCTGAATAAGCAAATCAGTAAGGACGGTGAATAAACGCATATATTATATACATATTATCATATTATCAGATTATGTTATATTATGTTATGTATCTAAAAATACATATCATACATGTATCAGCTTACACATAATTCGCCTTCAGCACCTGCATTTCTTGGAGGTGCAGCCAAGCCGCAGCAACCTGGCAGATCAAGAGGGGATGGGACAGGGACCATGACGAAAACATCATCAGCCACCAAGTATTTTGGATGATTTGGCTGAAAATGTGCTGTGAAATATAGGAGATTCCTGGGCGATTCATACCCATTTTATCTGGAATTCTGGAGATCCACCATTGAAAAACACTTTTTCGAATTTTCTGGGGGAGGCAATCTCCCAATTTCCCCACGTCCTCGTACGTCCTCACTTTTCCGAGGCCCATTCCAAAATTTTACGCCGCGTCCTGCAATGCTGGAAGAATGTCAGGGTCCCTAGTATGGACCGCAGAAGAGAAGAACCCCCTGGAAACAAATTGATCAAAACTTTGATTGAAAGGGACCCACCAACCTACCACTTAAACAACAATGGGAACAACACTGGTTCAGGATGGATCAGGTATATGTCCTCAGTCAACAGTGCGGGTATTGGAGATCGCTTGGACTCGGAGTCGCCAGTCGCCAGCTTTTCCTGTCCAACACGACGGACACGACGGACACGGCAGTTTGAAGGGCCAGATCTTGTTTGGTGCCCAATTCACCATAGTCACCAACCTCCTGCTGAGGACTTCCCATCGATGAATCACGATCAATCCACCCAAATCATTGATCATATTGATCACGGTGAGTCATGATGCACTTGGATGCATTGGGACTTAGGACAATTCTCCTTTTTTTGACCATGAACCGGGTTCATCTCTCATCCCAAACCTACCGCAGTAGGGCCAGTAGGGCTTCACAGGGCATCCCCATGACAATGGAGCGCCATGGAGCCTTGCAAGACCTGGGATGTTTCCACCTTGGTGTCGCCCAACCTGCCGCGGAGAAGACAGCTCCACTTCAGGTGCGCTATGAAAAACCAAGAGATTAGCCAAGAAAAATTGGATAATCCTAAAACTATGGAAGTTTCCAGAAATTTAATTGGATTATGTCATTCCCTGACATCTAATTTGATAATTATCTAAATATTACTCCAAAAAAGACAATGATGTAATTCTCTGAAATTCGTCAAATGCACCCAATAATAGGTCCAGTACTGAATCAGGGTTTCGTTTTGGGGTGCATTTGATATTCCGAAGGGATGACAAGCTGATAGCTCTGGCAACATTTTCGGTGGTAAATGGTCTTTATTTTGATAATTGAATCCCTGATTTTGATGAGTCACTCTTTACCCACTCTTCATTCTCTTGATCCATTCTTCATTTTTGTTGATTCAATGGCAGCTTTTTGCCCCCACCGTAAAATACCGGCCCTGTCACTTGAAACGTCCTGATGAACGCTGAGTTTCCCCAGGTCGGCAAAGTCGTTGTCGCTTCCACTGCTGGAGACAAGCGATGGAAAACAGCACGCTGAACGCACGTCCCAAGTCCGTGCGTTGCACGCGGACACTTTGGTGGTCGAAGCATGTTGGAGTCTCAGTTGGCTGAAGAAAATAGAACTATTTGACAAGTTGCAGCATGATCTTTGTTGTGTTTGTGGAGGTTGAAGGTGGCAAATATATGTGTATGTATTTCAATATGTATCTATAATTATCTATATGTTATTATGCTGTATACATATTATCCAACATCTCCAAGAAATTTCGTTGGCATCACCAGGTCAAGCGGAGGCTCCAGAGGCACTCCTGGGCCGTGCACGGCTGCTGCGCAACGTGCGCCTTGGACCACACTGAGGATGCTGCGGGAAGTTCTTTTGGGAAAATGGTCAGAAAATTGTGGTGAGATGACACATTACCCACTGGTAATTTAACATAGCTATGGAAAATCACTATTTTTAATGGGAAAACTCACTATAAATGGCAATTTTCTATAGCTATGTTAAATTACCAGAGGGTATGATACATCATATCTCACAGATTCTTGGCGATTCTTTTGTCGGGGAATGGTTATTAGTACCCCTGATTTGAGAGTTTTTGTTAAGGGTTACATAACTCTTGCGGATTCAATGGGGATGATCAGTGGCATTGTCTTTGATCAGACGTCATCAACATCCTGGTTGATCTGTACAGAGCGTTATTCTCTGGGCAAGTGATTTTTGCGGATGGATCCTTCCGTCACATGCAAACAAAACTAAGACCTTCTTTGCATGGAGAATGATGCGGAAAAGAAAACAGCCAGTTTCACTTTATATCCATAGAATATAATATATGCATATATATATATGTGTATATATATATATGTTTCACAGCTCAGCCGCTAAGGTTTGCCGCACTGGTGGCCTGCTTCATGGGAGCCACAGACGGCTTGTCCCTAGGTACGGGATCGCTGGATCCAATGGCAGACGCCGTAACGTGCCACTTTGGGTTTGGCCATCAACAAATTGGGATTAATAGGATGAATATAGGATGAGTAACCATAAGATTTTGGATTTTGGGGTATCCTATGGTTCACCTCTGTTGATGATACCCTATGCTTAGCCCTCTGTTGCTGAGCTGAAGCGAAATTAATGTTGAATTCATCAGCTGGAGGTGGCCTCCTGTTTCCTTCATCTCTCAATTTTCCGTGGCTTGGCGCGGCAAACAGCAGGGCCTGGGGACTAAGCAATGGAACAAATGGCAGCAATGATTAAACCAACTTTCCACTCAGGGCCACGGAATCTTCATCGTTTTGCGGCCATTTCGGAAATTGTCTCCTGAGTCTCCCTTAGATTCGTTCGATGTCCGATTCCTGGCAACGGCAACATCTGGCAACATCTGGCAACATCTGGCAACAATGCTTGGTTCATAGCTAGTCAGCTAGTTGCCCCCGAAGTGTGGCAGTGGATCTGAACCGTCCAAGGAATCACGATTATCAGGCGCTGGGCATGTCCATCGGTCTGCTCACGACTCTGGCTTCTTGACTTTCAGCTCGACCTAACACCTCAACTGACCTATAGATGAGGATGAACTTCTATGAACAGCCGGCTGATTATTTGGATATTATTGTTTGGATCTAGAGCCATAGCCATTGTGCCAGACTGTTGTGTTCTTTCATTTTTCAATCTTCAACCGGTGAGTGGTTCAGCATTAAGCATGACTCGGGGTGGCATCCTGGGATTCCATCATCAGTTCGCCACAAGGGGTTCATTCTTGAGAATTGGATCGCAGATACCTAGGTTCAGCCAGTGCATTTGTGGTTCACTTGTTTTTTATCAGCCCCATCCTTTGGCATTTTGGTGGTGGATTTACACCAATAATTACAGAAATAATGCAATTCATCCCTCTAAAATTGAACACCTCCATTCTGTCCCAAATCTGCCATTACATGGGTATGGGTCAATACCTATTAATACCATTTTTAGTGGGATGAACATCCATTTACCAGCAATTTTGGGTTCACCAGGGGTACCAGGGTTTTGACCCATCCCCACATGTCCTACCCCAGGTTGCCAATGCTGGGAGCCTCATCGGCTCTGAGATCAAGTTCGGGGTGGCCGGCGCCAGCAGCTCGTTTTTTTTTTCGATTTTTGTTAAAGATTTGTTGTATAAAAGTTCTGATAAGGTGATTATAAGGTGATTATATCACATAAATCTACATATATATAGATGTATATCATCATGTATATCTATTTCACTATTTAGATTCTATGAGTCTGACACATGGAATCATCATGAGGAGAGATGACAATACACCACTTCTGTGCCCAAGGCATTCCGACCGTGATCATTATGGCAGAGTATTTCAAGACGCTGGGCCCTTCAAAATGCAACACCATCTACACCATGGTGTCTTGGTTGTGGGCCCTTGTTGATCTTGTTGATCGGTGGCAGTTGCCCAAGGTATTTCCAAGGTATTTCCAAGTGCCTATAAAATCATCAATGGAAAAAATGGTGAAATTCCGTTCAATAAATTCTTGAACTCATATGAACTCATAGGTTCTTTGATTTTGGATGATTTTGGGGTCTTCATTCTTGAATGCCATAACCCTCCAACAGATTTCACTTGTTTCACAGGCAAGCCACTCTCAGGCGGCCATTTGCACGGTGCTGATCGGCAGCTGCATGTGGCTGGTGGGATATCTGCGTTTGGCTCGACTGGTAAAGGCTTGTCCCTTTGTGATCTACGGTGGATTTATGGCTGGCACTGGAGCCGTCGGGATGCTCAGCCGAAAAAACTTTATCCGTCCCACTTTACTCGCAGGCGGTGAGCCATAGCTGGAGTTTACCCACTTTACTCAACTTTATCAGTTTATAACAGTTTAATCCCTGTAACAGATATAACAAGTGGGGTGTACCGGTTACACCTTAACCGGATACACATCGTGGACACCAAGTTGCTGAGTTGAGCGTTTGGATGTTGAGGTCCTGCTGCAATATGCCTTGAACCTGATGACTCCAGGCTTTGTCAGTGGCTAGGCTACATTGCTATCGGTTGCAACTGCCACCATGAACACTGCTGAGTATGATAAAGGTGATGAAACACATAATAATGTTGTATAATATTGAGATTGTTTCCAGGTTTACACTATCCCTTGGATCGTGTGGCTATGGATCAATACCCTGCGGTGTCTTCAAATGAAAAACAGCTGGTTTGTGACGGATGCCACTCACCATCTGCATTTTGACTGGATTTCACAGGTGTGTGTTGATATCGCTTGTGGTTTTAACATGTTGGCGCCAAACCCACGTTAGACCATAACCCCCAAGATCTCTCCTCTACTATCTAGATCAAACATGATCTACACCCTCCAAACACACACGTTCAACAAAGACGAATGGTCAAGTACATTGTACATGAGTCATGCAGAGAAGGATGGCTCAAAATAGGCAGCCGGGTAGACTGCCAGACTCTGTTGGGTGGTGGGTGCAAGACGGTCTTTCTGCCCGAGAGTGTGCATCCCTCGTGACAGCCTGCTCGCTACTCTCTGGCGACACAAGTAAGGAGATACCCAACTGAGACATAAGTTTAACAAGGACGCTTTCTACTAGGGGAATCTAATCTTCATAAGGGATGAAATCCCCCACCTCTGAACAACTATGTTGAATCAGTTGAATCCCCCGCCCCCTTTGTTGACTGGTTTTTGAGCTCCCGCTCATCTTCATGATATGATGATGATGATGATGATGGTGGTGGTGGTGATGATGATGATGATGGTGGTGGTGGTGATGTTCATGATCATGAGGACGATCGTTATCATGTCACGTTCAGTTGACTTCCAGCACGGTCAAACGTAGGCTTTGCAGCGAACATGTTTTAAGATCACCAAGTTGCAATGATCCCTCCAGGCAGGTTGGGCAATGCCCCAAGAAAAAAACATCCCTGATGTATTCCCATCAAACGAGTTGGAAACATGAAAACATATCAAGACCGATCAAAAGCACGTTAACCATGCCCAAAAAGGTCTGACTTTTATAGCATCCATGAATCACAAGTTTATTTTTGCTATGAAATAACAACGAATTGACCACCAAAAGTTCCAAATCTCTCACTATCCTTTTGGACAAATCCCAGGTTTGGTGGAGTTGGGCAGTTACAGTTGTCTTTTGGAGCTGAAATGTTTACATGAATGGCTTCCTGGCAGCATCGCGGGCCTCGGGATGTTTACCCTGCGCGCACGGAATGTGAAGCTGCCCTACATCGCGCAGGAGAAATGTCGTGCTTGGGATGGTGGTGAAAGGCTGAAGGAATTGGATGCCAAAGTTGATTGAAGTTACTTGTGAAAAGATCCCAAAAATATAAATGTTATCAAATCTTTCTTCTTTTTAAGACATTTCGTGAGGGTGATGGGGGAAGAATGGCTGAGTTCTTTGCTGCAGGATCTTTTGATTCCCTGCGTCCTGTTGGCAGAGGCGCTAGCTCCAGGGCTAGGAGAGGTATCATGCTCTCTGGTTGAATTGGGATTAGTGTAAACATGTGTAAACGATGATTTGGGAATCAGCATCAGCCACCTGACAACTCAGATTGGGCAATGGCTCCATTGCTTGTGGACCAAGCATTTGTTGGAACTGTCAGTTGAAGGATGCTGCACCATGCTGCACCATGCTGCATGCTTTGCCCATCCAGGCTGGCGTTTTCTTTCTCTGGATGCTTCCTGGCAGTGGACCGCGTCCTGTTTCATGCATTTCATTTCTATCTCAACTGAATTTCAATTTTTGGTTTAGTTATTAGTATCACAATGTTTTAGTGTTAATAATAAGGCATTTATTATTATTATTGTTATTTACTATTATGGCTTTTATTTTCATAATTATCAACATTTTTTTTTTTTAAATAATTTAGAAACATGTAAATCTCTTCCATATCCCAGTTACCAGATTGTAAATCCAGGGCCAGGCTTCTGACAGCATAAAAAATACATGAAATGATGCTGAAATCAAACCTCGGATCAAGTTGAAACCGAGTGGACGAAAATGGATGGTTTACAATTTCGAATGACCAGCCCCAACTGTGAAACCATCTCGGCAAATCTTTCAAACATTAAACAACATGAAGGGGCCCAAGGAGAATACTGCGAAATGATTGCGCGCCAGGGCTCGAAAAGCGAAGATGCAACCATTTTTGGGTTGACTATGTTTGCCAATGTTTCTTTGCAAGTCACTATCGCCTTGTTTCCACATGTGTTCCTGCCAAACGTGTCTACATAGATGGTGTCTCCTTGTTGAATTTCTCCACCCAGTTAATTTCAGGGCTCCGTGTTGAACTTGCAGGGGACTAATGGGGAGGGCAAAACCAGGTAGTTTACCGCTTTCATTTCGAAACCAACATTTTTCATAGTGTGTTTTCATGGTTCGACCGTGTTCAACCGATGAGTAGCCTATAGTTTTCACCTGCTACGCGGCGTAGCCGCCCGAGGCTCATCAGGGGCTCCAGTCTGGAAGATGCCCGAAAGGATGGCCTGCTGTTTCCGGTGCTGCGAGTTTCTGACAGGGCGAAACAATTCTTGGGTTTTCAACGGTCAACGAAAAAAAGGTGACTGTGGTTATATGAAATTTTATTGATAATGGAACAATATGAAACATGTTGTTGATTTGGATCTAAATCAAAGTCACGAGGAAGTGCCCGGTTGATTCTTGTTCTTTGATAGTAAAAGGGTTGGGTTTTTACCCGCTGGTTTACAGGAAGGCTGGAAGTCTTCATCAACCCACATGCCACATGCTTTTACCCGGATGTCAATTTGACAATTGGACGTGCACCAAACGTGGTAGCGCTTCAAGGCTTCCAGATTTTACATCTTGTTCCGGAGTTTGTGCAAGGCTTCACGTCGTTTTTTCGCGGTTTAAATTTATGTTTATTTGCTGGCGTGAGGTTTCTGTTTGATCTCTGACAGGTGCAGATGCCGCAACATCCTGTTTTCTACCGCATCTGGACGCAACACTTTGAGTCGGAACCGGTGGATTGGCAAGAATTTGTGTGTCCAACGTTCTGGCTGACCGTTGTCGCTTGCTTGAATTATTTGAATCCAGAGCATGTCGATAGAAACTCAGACTCGAAACATTTGAGTAAATATTTTGAATCACCTGGTGTCTATTGCTGGAATTTCGAACAGAAATTTCATCTCAGTGTGTTTCAATCCCTGTCAGATGTAGACTTTGCGTATGGGTGATTTGGGTCTTCGGATCCCAACCAGGTGAACGCAGCTTGCATCTCTGCACTGACGGCTGTCATGAATATGTTGCTGCGATGCACTGACGGCAATCCGAAAGTGGCTAATTGGTATCCAAAAATGTTGGGAAAACCATGGAAAAACCATGGAAAAACCATCAGTGGTTCAAGAATTCATCGTTCCCATGTTGATCATGTAATCATGTTGTAATTTTTTACATCGCGATATCTTGGGTCCCCTCCAATTTTAGACAAAAGCCTGGGATATCATCCTAGATTGGCCTAGTCTCGATCCCCCAATGCCAACCGCGGAGAAAGAGGGGGCTGCCCGTAAGCCAACTGCACCACAATGGATCATAAACCACCAGATCTCGGGATTTTCCCAGTGGATCATCATTTTGCCCGGAAAAACTGAGATTTGGCACTGCATCCTCCACAAAGATTCGAGTGGACATTGACCAAGAAATGATGCTCCATGGTGTTTACAACATGGGCAGTGGCATGTTATCTGGACTCAGCGCCAACATGGTGATGTCCTTCAGCATTACCTGCAGGACCCTAGGTGGGGTCTGCCGCATTTTTGCTAAACATATGATACATGATTCGTGACTTATGATATTAAAAGGGAGCGATGTCATGTATATGATTTAATACGTATATAGCGATACAATGCGATACAGATGATTTTTCTGAAAACATGACTTGGCATGACTTGATGCCAGGTGCAGATGGTGAACAGTTTCAGATTTTGCTCTTGGTTTTTTCCAGCCTCGTCTTTGTTTTTGGGGACTACGTGGTAGCGGTTCTGCCGAAGCTGCTGCCTGGCTCTGTACTGGTGTGGCTCAGTGCTGAACTCATGGCTTTCTGGGTCTGGAACTCATTGCGCTTCCTCAGAGCCTATGAGTACTGCCTGGTTTGGGTCATGATTCTCATGTGCCTCGGCTGCGATATCCGATATCTGATGATATCTCTCCGATATCTCTCGATATCTTGATATCCATTGAAGAGACAAACTTGTGTTTTCCTGTCACTGATTCAATCCTGTCGCTTTTTTTTGGTTTCCCCATGGGAAAGTCATCCCTAAACATCCACATTAGACATTTATTACAGTTAGACACAGAACCGTTTTACAGTTGAGGTATGTGATCTTGGGCACCGCTCCCATGATGCTTTTTGGCTTCATCTCCGTGGCCGGCATCGTCCAAGCGCAACTGGCCACACTGCCGGTGATCGCCGCGCGACAGACCCTGGACGGCTTGGGCAAACTACGCAGCCCGCGGCTGCACACCACCTGCGACCGGGAATACCTCAACCGGGTGGGGTCACAAGTCCTTTGGCTGATATGGAGAGAAATGGAGAGAAGATATGGTGATAAATCTGGTGATGCTTGCGTGTTTTTTAACTGATTGTTGAATATATTTAATATATTTATTGTTGATTGTGGATGATCGAATATCGTTTTTTTCTTGGCAGATCATGGGGTAGAATTTTTCAGTTACGAAAGTTGGATGAGTCGAGACTAAAGGTGACGGATTTGTGACGGATTTGGTTGGGCATTTTAATGTTAGTACTATCCAGATATGCTATGGTTAGTACTATTTAATGTTAGTACTTGTTGCATCTTGTTGCTATTTGAAGACTATCCAGATAAAAATGATATCCTCATCCTTGCCATAGTTCACGCGTCGCTGACAGTGGGATGTGGGGATGACTTTCAAATCCTTTTCGGGGTTCCATGACTTTCCGACATTGGATGGTTGTAGATCCTGAAAATGGCACCTTTTGTTCCAAACAGGTACGTCAGCTGAGGTGATAATGTGATTGATGTGTGCTGATCATTTGATTAAGTTGCTGAAGGTTTTCAACAGCCTCAACATGTTGTTTTTCAAGAAGTGCCAAAGCTCTGGCATTTGCTGGGGACCAAATTTCAGTGGTTTTCAGCTGCTATCCTGGGTAAACCTTGGCTTGATGGTTTCATGGTTTCATTTTTTCCAATTGGGACATATGATACCCGACAAGAAACAGCGATTCTTTGCAGCTAGTGACTCAGTGATGAAAATGGAAGATCTACCCATCTAGAGCTTACATTTTTTTTTGGGCACCCAAGTTCTTTTGTCCTATCTTCACCACCTTCAAGAACTCGCATGATTATCATTGATCATCAACTAACATCAATTAACACTAGTTAACATTATATCATGCATATATCATGATATATATATATATATCATGAGATATATCATGCTAACATTAATTAACTTTAATTAACTTTAATTAGCCGCTAGCTAACCGACCATTCCACCCCGTGCGAGCACCTAGGCAGAGGTCTGGCGCTTGGGCACTGCCTATCTCTACTTCGCCTCGATGCGGCAGATCGTCCAAGCACTGGAGCAGTTCAGCTGTCAGCCGCGCGGTTCGAAAGCGGGTGGGACCCAGGTGGGACCCAGGTGGCCCCAAAAAAGCCTCAAACCGTAAGGATTTGGGTAGCACACACTTGATATATGAATTATAATATATGTTGATATTATATAATGATATATGAATATATATGATATAACCATAAAGAATAGGGGTTTAGCCATTGAAACATGGTGATATAATTGATATAGTCATGAAAAATGAGATTTTTGCTCATGAAATCATGAACAAACAGGGCGTTAAGCATGATTTTAAGCATGAAAGATGGAGATGTATCCAGCAATAAATAGGTTCTGGTTAAAAAAAGGGCAAACATGTGGGGATTTCACCAACCATGCTATGGCTTGGTGGTTCATCTGATTTGCATTGAGTTTATTCTGGGAATGGAAAAAAATAAAGGAAAACCGGCCTTTTTTTTTTTAAAGCTTTGTTCAAACATGTTGGGAATACAACAAAATCCAGTGGTTCAAAACATATATATTTTTCACTCATTTTCCACATGAAACTTGTGATTTGGGGTATCCTCTCGATTAACTTTTGGAAGGATGATGCTGTTTTTTTTCAACAATGGCTACACGTTTTTTTCTTTTCTGTAACATTTGAATGGACATCCACCATTTATAGATAAGTTTCGATTATTGCCCCATTCAAAAATGGGGATTTCATGGGATTTCCAATTGCCATGTTCAAAAAATCTATCACCAGAACACGATCTGAGTTGGGCTGAGGCCACACATCTCCTACCGACAGCCTGGAGTGCCTGGAGTTGATAATTCGGATCTGCCGGAGTTTTCCTTCAGTCATGCAGTCAGCTGTGAAATTCGAGCGCACCCGGAGTACATCGTTCTAGACCTGGACCTGGTGAGACAAATGGAATCCACTGTCACTTGGTTTCGGAAAAAGTGGCTTCCAATTTTTTTTTGGGGGATGGTAGAAACATGTGGAAACTATGGACATTTTGGTGAAATCCAATGCCCCAATTTGTCCATGGAGCCGATGAATCCTGAGGCAGTAAGTGCTTTTCAAGAGGTCCTGCGCCTCGGAAAACGATGGATTTTTTACCCCGGGGGTTGTCCAAAAACGTGGGAAATACCTGGAGAATTAGGACTTTCACTGAGATAATCAACAGAGATTCAGGGTACACATGGGTACACTTTCTGACGAAGTGCACAAACGCGGATGGTGTTGCCACTGGGCACGGCATTGTTTTTGCTTGAAACACCAGTTCTGGGAATGGGATATGTTTTGACCCAAGGATTCAAGCGGTTTTGATGAGTTCACAACCCCAAAAGCAGGGTTGCCAACAAAATAGCGGGATACATCGGGATACCATTTTCCCACCACAATGTTCCATGGTGGATAACCTCTCCACATATCGGTGATAGCCCCCCGAGGAGCGTGGCCAACGAAATGGGTTGTTCGCTGATTTTGGCCCGACCGGATCCCAGTGTCCTTCTGCAGATGCAAAACTTTGGGTTGCCGCTCTTCGACCTTCGCGACAAGGTTCGGATAAAGTCTGTACCTGGTCGAGCAAGTGGTATATGGATGTATATGGTATATGGGAATCATTCGAAAATTGGCGCGACTTTCTTGTTTAAACATATTCTGAACTTGCCCAGACTAAGCACTTGCAGACTTGAAGATCTTGAAAGATGAACATGATCCACCCCTGGCAGCCTTGACTGTGTTGCAATTGTGCGGAATCCATGGGAGGGCAGAGTGAAGATGAACGAAGTGGCATGTTGCCTCTCAGCAACTTGACTCTGAAATTCAAGCTTAACTCTAGCTTAGCCCAATGATTTCATTGAACATCCTTGCCCTTACATGGGATCTGCTCTTGTATGAAGTTGCCATATGCAAAATCCACCCAAAAGGAGCCTATTTATTTTTGGATGCCGACGCCGCCAAAAGAGACCAAACATAATAAGGGCCAATTATATATATATATATATCATTGATATCATAGAAACATCTGTGGATCCTAAACAAGGATCAACAGAACAGCCAAATTCCGCCAGATCCCCAAAGATGCTTCAGCCCTATTGGTGGCTAATACCTTGGAACATGCCACCTGGCTGCAGGGTTCGGTTGGAAGAACGGTATGACTGTGACCAGCTCATATTCATAAAGGTTGAAACATGGCTGAAGGATTTTTTGAAGCGGAATGTATGTGAAATGATGTGAATGTGAAGAATGTGAATGTTTCAGTTATTTTCAAATAATATTGATACTGCGGTGAATGTGGACTTTGGATCACCTTGGTATAGCCTTTGGATCGGAACAGGTGGCTACCCCAACTATCCCCAACTTACCATCAGTTTCCCATGGGCAAAGGGGACCACCAAGCATCCCCAACCATCCTTCTCCATCAACCGGCGAATTTCTTCACCATTGAAGATCATTTACCCCAAAATTTCGGGTGCTTCTGGATCCCCCATTTTCTGGCCCACAAACACGTCCCAACAAAAAGTGGAAGGCTTTGGTAGATCAACAGCCGCCCTTAGCATCTTGGATCTGTGCGAAAAACATCAACAGAAAAGATGCCCTCAACCGTTCAACATATTTGGGTTTCCTAGTTCATGGTGAATCCCATGTTGTTTATTTTTAAGGGGTCATTCTAAATGTGGCGTCCCCAGTGGTGATACGCGGCACCCTAATTAAAACAAATCCATATTGTATGTATGGAGCTAGATTCAAGGTTGGAACCATGGAGAATTACTCGTATCAGCGATACGAAAAAAAACTACAGAAAATTTCCCCATTTTCACCTGCAATTCCTCCATTTTCACCATGTCTCAGATGTCTCAGAGGCTCTGGAGATGGTCGAGGATGCTTTCTTGAGGAAGTACCAACCTGCGCCGGGGCACTGCCGGGGCCACACACATTTTGGCATCAGGCGCAACTTTTTTTGGAAACTTGTTGGATTTGTTGGTAAAACGCCTGGGAATGGAACTGTAAGTCTTTTAAGTGATCAACACTGATGAACCATGTGGAGGTGTGTTGATTTTGTGCGGAGGTCGACATTGTCGCGCTGGGTGAATCCGTCCTCGCCTCTCTTCGGTGTATGGCTTGATTTCCATGCTCCTTGCCAAAAAAGGATGCAAGGCCATCATTGAAGTTTTTTGAAGCAAAAGATGCCAAGTTCTTAGGGTTCCCTAGTTCCCTTCTCCTGAAAGCCTATCCCTTGCCGCAACCCACCTTGATTTTTGATGATTTTTGGTGTTCAACTCCATCTCTATCGCCATTCTGGGCATTCTGGGCATTCTGGGCATTCTGGGCATCCTTCACCAGGTGAACATCCACTGGTCATCCAGCCGATTCTCTCAGGTGTGGCTGGACAGTTACTTTCCCAGCTACAACCCACAGCTCTTGGCGCAGCTGGAAGACTATTTGGAAATCCGAAAACTGCAGTGACTTGATGAGGTGACTTTGTTGTGGCAACATGGGTGCTAGAAATCAACCAACAAACCTATTTCAATTTATATACATAGACACATAGATGTACATATATATATATAATAGATACATATATACATATGAAGGGGGTTAAGGGTCATTGAAAATGAGAGCAACCAACCAGAACTGGTGGCTGGATTGATATCTTTATTGCATTTTGGAGGACGTGTTTGGGATGATGAGGATTTCCACTTGACCCGTATTCTTCAAGTACTCTTCACCACTGACCACCTCTAGTTGCTTCAGTTCATTCAGTCCAAGTATCAAAGTATCATTAGTTCCTATCCACATCTATCCACCATTTTTCCATACTTCCTGTATCTTCCAGCAAATCTTCCAGCAAATCTTCCTTCGGCCCATCCCTGGTTGCATCCCCAACACAACCATCCCATCATCCCAGCTCAGGCAGAAGGAAGTGGTCTACCGAGCCCCCAACTTCCGATGCCTTCAGAGCGGCGCCTGGATGACTGAGGCAGGACAAATTCCCCAGCAAAATCGGTGAATCTATGGATGGACATCGCATTCAACGGAATCACACCACAAAATCCCCATGTCTTTTGTTGTATTTGTTGTATCCAAAAGATGACCGAAGTGTAGTCCAAGTCCTCCATGTGATATACCTTTTGTATGGCGAAATGAGGTGTTTCGCACCCAATTTCTATGGCGACATCTCCATGGCAGGCAGCTGAAGGCCGAGTGCCTTTGGTTTGGCTCTTGCAGGGGGGGGTCCGGAGACTCAGCAAGTGGGTGAAACATGGTGAAACAACATCAAATGGGTGGTTAATGGTGGTTAATGATGGTTAATGATGGTTAATGATGGTGAATGCTTAATGATGGTGATCCAATTTTGATGATCCAATTGAACCATCAAAAGGATGATACCCACCAAAATTGGAAGCAGAAGTTACAGATCTTAAAGACAAGCTACTATTTTGTTGGTCCACTGGTGACCCAATTTTGAGGCATACCGTATACCCGAATATTTGCAGGGCTTGGGATGTGGCAATTGACCTGCGGCGGAACTACATATTACAATCCCATTTTGCCAAATCACTCAACCCCCTTTGGTTGATGCTTAAACCTCAACCTCTTAGGAAGTCTTTTGACTTGTTTTTTTCCTGGAAACCCCGGCAAAAATATGGTGTCGTTGGACTCCCATAAGCAAATGTATGTATGCAAGGAAACTACGGTCTGAAGGTAAGATATATACGTTGAAACATGTTGAAACCATCTTAGATTTCTCCCTTTGTCAGAACTGTGGCCAGGTGGATCACATCTGGAACCCCCACTGCGAAACGGAGCAGGCGGTGCGCGCCTTCCAAGATTTGCATCGGCTGCAGCCGGGTTTGCCCTTCGAAAAGGCGCGCATCAGCGAGACGACGGGCTCCTGGTGCGCTGGACCCTTCAGCACCATGAGGCGGACCATTGGATGCGGACCGAATGGGAACTCAGCATGAACCACTTTCATGAATCAAACTAACATGTGAAAAGAATCACTGAAGATACAGGATTTGAAATGGTTTCAAGATCAAAATCGAGCCATGAAAAATCGAATATGACTACAAACATTTTTTGGTTGATGTTTTTGGAATATGGGATGGGTTGATGGTCCTTGTCGGCCAGAGCGGGACTTGGGGAGTGCGTCCACTGGAAACTGAGACCCTGTGTGTTGGGCCATGTTGGGCCCTTGGCGGCCCTTTTTTGTGGCCAAGGGCAAGGTATCCAAAAAAGGGCGCCAAAAATCCCACCAGGAGCCCGGGCTTTTGTTTCACTCTCAGGTGACGATAGGAAAAAAACGCACAGACATTTTACACTATTTTGCACTACGAAGAAGTTGAATGAGAATGTGTGGAACTATTTTACACATATGATTCAAGTGGTTAATGAACTCAATGGACGTGGATCAACTTATTGGGGCCTGGATCTGGGATGGCAATGGTGATGGAATCGATCGGATGGCGATGAAAAACGTTGAGATATTTCATGTGCTTGGGTTGATGGGGGATGGTTGAAACTTATAGAAGTATACACACGAGTCCACCAACAGATATATGAAACCATATATATATATATACACATGTATATGATATAGATACAGGGGAATCAGTTGGGAATCACTTGGGTCGACCGATGACCGGCGCTGTCAGGGCCTTTTTGGCAGCAACCGTGTCTTAGCCGCGACTTAGCGAAGCATGGGACGAAAGACACAGCCGAAGACAGCGGCAGCTGAGGCTCATCCTGGAACGCTGATTGCCACAGACGCCAGCACGGTAGCAGCTTGGAGTTGTTTGAGGAGCGGTTCTAAGATCAACATAGTTCAACATAGTTCCACATTATCAATGGATTAAAACATGGTTTCGATCATCCCAGTTCCATTTGGTTCTCATAAGATCCCAGTTCAAAAATGGCGCAAAACATCTCCAAACATCAGCTGTTCCTCCGGCTGTGACTTGACCTTGACGGATGCCAAGGCCATTTTGCGACAAGAGAAGTACGATGAGCTCTCGGCAGACCTTCGGAAAATGCTGAATGTGTCGCGGCATCGCGATCTGCTGATGTGATACATATCTATATTGATATGTATATTATATAATTCAATATACGTACATACCTACATACATACATACATACATACATACATACATAGATACATAGATACATAGGTACCTAGGTACATAGGTACATAGGTACATAGGTACATAGGTACATAGGTACATAGGTACATAGGTACATAGGTACATAGGTACATAGGTACATAGGTACATAGGTACATAGGTACATAGGTACATAG
>Ga0126342_10004422_pt1 | contig 23973 bp, 19 predicted proteins | sample Cyp1metagenome_FD_92528 | JGI IMG/M metagenome (GOLD analysis project Ga0126342, IMG submission 92528) | Coral microbial communities from Lord Howe Island, Old Settlement Bay, Australia - Cyphastrea 1 metagenome | ecosystem: Host-associated > Invertebrates > Cnidaria > Coral ...
CAGACATACAGACATACAGACATACAGACATACAGACATACAGACATATAGAGACATAGAGACATATAGAGACATATAGAGACATATAGAGACATACAGACATACAGACATACAGCCATACAGCCATACAGCCATACAGCCATACAGCCATACAGCCATACAGCCATACAGACATACAGCCATACAGCCATACAGACATACAGACATACAGACATACAGACATACAGACATACAGACATACAGACATACAGACATACAGAGTAATAGAGACATACAGAGTTATGTGACGAAATCACCATTATTTCTGATTAGATCCCCCATGTTTGTAGGTTCTAGCTCTGATTTCCCATGCTATTCCCATAACTTCCCCCCCAAAATAGCTGGATTTCTTCAGGTACGACGCACGGTCGCATTTATCGCAGGAGACCAGCCGATGGCATATCAAGAAGCTAGAGCAATTGCTGAGGGCTGTGACTTGGATTTGTTGGATGGTTTTCACATCAATTCCTCTTTAGATTATACATGGACCCCTCCAAGTAGCGAGATTCATATACATGGACCCTCCAAGTAGCTTGATTTATTGTTTTTGGGTGTTTGGTCCCTTATTCATAATTACTATGTATTTGAAGGGTCTAAGTTTCCAAGCATATACACTACATACACACATATGTATATAACGCCGCAAAGCCGAGGTGAACAACGATGCGGTAGAGATTAGCGACCTCGCCATGGTCAAGGAAAGCATAGAACTCCTGGTCGAGAACGGCGAGGCACACTGGGGGGGAGGGATGAGCTGTAGATGGGCTGTTGATGGTGTGGCTGTGCACATATTTGGGGGTTTCCTAAAATAGGTGTACCCCTAAATCATCCTTAGTAGGATGTTCCCTTATAAACCATCCATTTTGGGTATCCCCGTTTATGGAACCGGGGGGTTCCTGTTATATCAACCATATTGCCATGGGGATGAACATACACCAGTGATTTTGGAAGTTTACTAGTGTTTTGACCCAGAGCTGTGTCAGAGCAGATATTCAATGGCCATGACTCAGGAACCGATTCATTGGAGGTACCTACCATATATAATGCCTATTTTTGAGGCCTATGTAAGGGGATATACCCCCAAAATATGGCCTGAAAAATGGTACTAACGTACCTCCATTTCAGGATCCGAGAAATTCCCATTGAGATATTTGGAAAAACAGATGATATCTGAATGGGGGTCTTATGTCCACATTGAGTCCACATGATATTTGATTCAGTTCCAGCGAATATAGCTCTGACACAACTCATATATCATAAATTCCACCATTCCACTATTCCATATGATATAACAATGTTATTTTTGATATTTCCACTATTCCACTACTCATGTACGGTTTGGTAATTTAGCGTAGCGAACTGGAAAATCACCGTTCGTAATATATAGGTAAATCATCATGTTTATCATCTATCTTCAGGGCCGTTGTCCATAGCAAACTGTTTAACTAACCAGAGGGTAAGTCCCAATCCCAACTAATATTCCATTATATATCATGAGATATCCCATTTATATCCCATTCAATGCCATGCATAGCTATGTTAAATAACCAGAGGGTATCTGAATGATATACGTCACCATGGCCTCCCTGGCAGGAGTCAGAGCTGTATCATGATGAGTTGCTGTATGCTCCTGGGCGTTGGATGGGTTGAAGTTAAGAAGTCACCCAACATGGGCGCTTTACCATGGTTTACCGCTGGTAAATTCACAGTTTGATCCTGAAAACAACATTTTTTCGTGGAAGCTAATCTTCCAACCTTTGTTTGCCAGGGTCTATGGTAATTTACTGGCTAGTAAAAATGGTGCTTTGCTAATGGGAATCCCCCTAGAAACCAAGGTTTGAATTGGAACATAATCTATAAATGAACTGGTTAAGTACCATCCATGTGATTTGGTGCGACAGTTCATGGTTTATAACTAAGCAAATGTAAGTGGTCCCTTTCCCTGTTCATATTAAACACCCCTTCTTCGTTCAGATGAAATCACATATTTGTGACCATAAAGACTGTCACTTGTTTAATATTAGAGGGACATGTTTATAATATATATATAAATATATAATATGTATGTATGATGTATATACTATGGAGACATAATCAAACAATCAGAGTAGAACATTGAATAACAGGATAGTGTGTCATACAACACCATAGTTATTGGATCTAATCTAATTGGGTAAGACTGATTCATGTTAGTAGTATCATCTAGTATCACTGTAATGCAACTTGGTTATTTGGATGCCAAGTTATTCTATCATTATTCTATGGTTTAATCCTATGGTCATCACCAGTCAACCATCCCAAAATGGCCCTGAATTGTGGGTGGTTGCCCTAAAAAAACGTGCCGTCATGGTAAAACGCAATCGGGCTGTGACAAGGGGCCAGGGAGATTTGTTGAAATGATGGCAGACTATGAACTGAAGCTCCTCGGGAACTTGTTTTTTGTCCAGACTCCAGTTACAGTTTTGAACATCTTAGGATTCTTTTGACCTCACAGAGTACGAAGAAAAGGCTGGTCGATGCTGGCCATTTGCAGCTTGATATTGGGAAAACCCAGTCTACCCCTAAGGAGCCTTAGAACCCCCAGGAGGTTCAAGAGATATTCTAAGATCCCCCACCCTCACAGCCTGGCATATATCATATTATTCATTATTATTCCATTCTTCTCTTAAACAATATATGTCATACCATGTTTTAGCTAGACTTTTTGCCTCTTACTTGTCAAGGCTTTGAGTCTAAAACCCTTCGCTGCCGAGAGGGATCCAAGAGGTGGGCCATGCCAAAATTCCAATTTTTTCTACATCTATCAATACATAAAAATACACATCGTATCCGTTAGTTCTATTCCCATTACATCCCCATAAAAACTTGGTTTTACGATTTTTTCTTTGTTTGCTATATATATATACACATATATATATATATATATGGATCCATGGGATATATGACATTTGAAATTTCCAATACCATCCAGTATCAATCCCCCATACATCCATTATATATACATCCAACGATATCCGTGCCTGAGTCACTCCAAGACTACATGGATATATACTGAATATATAACCTCAATAGAGCTATAGAAAACATATATATATATATATAATTATATAATCATATATCTATATATATATACACACTTTCATATTATATCACATATATATATATATATAGTTTTGATTATCGACACATTCAACTTTAGGACTAAAACTTAAAGGCTTGGTTTTGTGCCCCCCGCCTTTTCGGGTTTTCGGTGCCAGGCCATGCCCAAGGGCATGGAGGTAGATCGACCAGAGGAATCAGCCAGTAGTGCGGGTGATTCCAAGAAGGCCAAGGAAAAGGAGAAGAAGGGCAAGAAGTCCTCGTGGGCAGCTGGTCGAAATAGGTCGAAATAGGTCGAAATCTCTTAACATTCCTGGGAAAGAGTGGATGAGTGGGAAGAACTGTGAAAATTCCTGGGAAAGAGTGGGTCAGAGCTGTTTTTAAATTCCTGGGAAAGAGTGAAAAGTGAAAGGGAAGACTGAAGAAAAAGACAGAACATCATTTGGCGAAGGTTATTTTTGATGGGGCAGGATGATGGAACAATGTCTGGATGACAAAGGTTGCTCGAAAATTGCTGCAAACTCAATCCATAAAAATTGGCGAATAATTGAGTTTTAATCTGTTTTCAACCCGGTTTTTTGTTGAGGATTGATAAATACCGATAAGTTGGTGGAGTCTATGTCCAACAGGAAGCGCGGATTCCAGGTCTAAACATCTGCAAGTTTGCTGATTTCTGGGCAAAGATGGGATAAATGGGCAACCCTGTGAGTGTTGGGCTGCGTGGTGCTGACTGGTGATATTGGGTGTGGTTTCTCTAGGTACCCTCTGGTGATTTAAGAGATAGCTATCGCAACTCACCATGCGTTAGCCGGTAAAACATCTATACATAGGCAACAATGTTCCATAGTTAGCCAGTAAAACATCTATGCATAGGCCACAGTGGTCCATAGCTATGGTCAAGTTATAGGGATGTAAAAAAAGTAGAATGTTTGGGGCGTATTCTCCTGATGTGTTGATGACAAGACCCCCCTCTGCATCATCTAGTGTACTGTGAAAACAATCTTCATGCGGCTATATCCTCGTTTTGGGTATTGTATAATTGTTATAGTCATGTTCAATGTGTTATACAGTTGATATGTTTTGTTGGAATGCCTACCATACATGATTGGTCAATAAATGCCATCTATATATATATAGGGTTATATGATACAATACATGCCACCATGATTGGTAAATACCATTGCTGGTCATGAGATGCTGGACGCTAAGGACAAGAAGGAGAAGGTGGGGCAGCTGATCAGTTTAATCCCAATCCCCATGGCGTGTTCGTTACTTGAATCCCATTGAGTATCATGATACTTAGTCCCCTCCTCCGCGAGTGAAACACCCAGATCCATATCCATTATCATTATCATTATCATCATTATCATCATCATCATCATCATCTTCATCCTGATCCTTATCCTTATCCTCATCCAGTCATTTCTCATGCCATTTGGCATCCCTCAAGCGTCACATTTTCGGTTGGCAATGGCAACCACCAGCGGCCCCTCCCCACACTGGAGAGGTCTCTGCAGAGAAGAAGACGCCCCCACCTCCAAAGCCTCCGGTGATCAGCAAAGTCATCGTGCCTTGGTGACAAACGAGTCGTCAGTGGCTGGCTACCCATGAAAAAAAAAAACATGTTTTTGTGTGAACCCGATTGAAAAACAGAGACCCTATGTTTATCCCATTATCAGCCCAGTTATTATCCATTAATGTCCATTATTATCCATTATTATCCCAGTTATAATGGGCTAAACTAACTAACGTAGATTAACCACTAATATCCCAGTTATTATCCAGTTGCCCTAGGGTAAACTAACGTAGATGTGGAAAACCAATGGTTTCCCTATGGAAGATGGGTCTACATTCATGGTGGGTCGTGGGCGTTAGCGATCAGCCACTGAATTCCCTTTCAATTGGACGAAGGTATTGGATTTCCCTCCCACTGTCCGTTCCATACTGTTGTTGTTGTTGTTGTTGTTTCATGGTCAACAGTTCGATTATAGCAAGCCATAGCAAGGAGGATGGGGTGTGGATGGGGCAGGAAGAGGAGATTAAGATGAGCAAGATGCTCGATCCGGAGGAAGTGAAAGTGCAGGAAGATCAGTTGCTGACCGAAAGGGAAGAGCTACTGGGCTGCAGCTGCACATAGAGTGCTGGTACCGTGCTGGTGCGGTGACATTTGCCCTGAGGTGATTTCGAGTTTTCGAAGGTAAAGAGATGTACACCCTGGGGTCGTCAAACATGGTTGGCTGGAAAAAACACCTATAGAAACCACATCGATAATTTATCAATTTATCAATGGTTGTGTAAACATTAAAGTTTACCATTAAACCATATTAAACCTTCATATTTGCAGGTGATTCCAATTGCCATGTTTCTTTGTACGGGAGGGTCGGGACATCCTGATGTTCAAGTGCTTGTATAGGTGGTTGACAAGCTGTCTGAATGGGAAAATCATAGGTTAATGATGGTTAATAAATGTTAATAGTTGTTAATAAATGTTAATAATCATTTGTTTGAATCTGTTTGTTCTTCAATCTCCATCCCAACACATTGGATGGTGATCGCCAAAACAAGCGTTCATATGCGTTCATCTATTTTTTGCTTGGCTCAGCATCTTCTGCCCATGCGTTTACCTCACGTTCGCCTAGGTTTATTTGCAAGATTTGCCAGATCCATGTGGTGGGTTGTCGACCGAAGTTGACCACTTGTTCTCACCTTTTCTGCCGCTCAGCATCGAGAAAGCGGCGATCTTACCCCTTGGTGTCCTCAAACATATGGCACGTCCTCGATAAATGGGGGATAATGGGGGGATAGCTGGAAACATCATCTAAAATTGGAGGATTTGGGGTTGGAAAATCTACGGTTGCACTGGGAAATTACCCCCAGCCAATAACTTTGGTGTTTTTGCAACTAAACCAGTGCTGGAACTAAAATGTTGGAAGTGCTACTGTAATGAATATTAATGAATGTTGGGATCCGCCAGCTTCTCAAGCTGGGATCCGCGAGCCGCTTTCGGGCTTTCAATGTTGAAACTTGAAACCAACCAGAGATGTTTTGGATGTCTTAACATGTCTTAAACTTGCAATCCACGCCCTGCGTTTGCAAGGAAAGACACCGGATATTCGGTAGACTACGGGAAGGATTTCACCAAAATCGAGCATCATGATGCACGCTTTCAATGATCCGTTGGTTTCAGATTTGTTTTGATAATGACTTGAATGATACCATGTGAATTTACTGTAGTAATTTAGTCACCGTTTTGATAAGTTGTATAATAATTGTATACTATATATATAATTACAGAATACATGTGTAACGTAAAATCCCAAAATTAATAAAATCTACCGCACTCAACGAACCATGTTTTCCCTGCGAACTTCCCTGGAAAATCCAGGGTAAACAAGAGATGCTTTATGGATGGTATGTTTACCGACTGACATTTGAGCCATTTTTGGGATGGACGAGTTGTACCATAGTTTGGGCATGGTTTCTATGGGTTTATCATGGTTTATCATGGTGATCAGCCACGGTTCACCATACTTGGAGCTCGATCGTGGAGTCGGTTCCAGGATCTGATCTTTTTTTGCGCCGAGGTGGAGATTGCATTGCACAGTGGTTTAATCAGCATCCAGACACACAGACCTGGGCCCAGAGAGTGCCCTGGCCTCACTGGCCTCGCTTTCCGGGGAAGCACCCCAGGTTGCTGGGGATTCAGCCACCAATAGGGATTGTTCACCATCTATCATGGGCCAATGGGGGGGTCACATCTCAGAGGGTGGTGGCTTTTTCCCCAGGACATCTTGGTGGGGCTTAGGGCTTAGAGTTTTTTGTTGGTTTGAAGATGTTTCAAGGTCATTTGGACTCTTGGACTATAGCACCCCCAAAAAAAATTGAACAAGTAATTTTTTGCTACTTTAAGGATTTTACTTTTCTACCTTTTGTTACTATATAACTCAGTCATAGCAGGTTGTATGAGCACACCAGCTTCAAACTGTGACCCCTGAGGCGAAAGCAGCTGGGCCCGACCGATGTGTTCCATGTCCTGTGTGCAAAAAGAGTCCTGGCTCAGCAAAATTACGGCCTGCGAACTCACATGCCACTAGTGGTTTCTGAATTTCTTGTTGAGTTTGGTGCTAAAGGCACGACAAGGTACAGATTCGCGTGGATTTGCGCCACAATGGCTGTATGGCAACTGGCTTCCATGCAGTCCCCAAGGTTTTGTTTGGTTTTGCGCCTGATGTAATGTGGCAAATATCCAGTTGTTTTTGCCTGTTCTTCTTCCATTCTCCCGCACCATGCGACCCAGGAGTTTGAATGAGAATATCGATCTTGCCCCTTTGAATGTTGGATCCCCCAGTGGGCCAAGAGGAGGGGCTAAATTCTGGTGAACTCCCCACGGATGTGGAAGTATGAGCACCAGTCTGGTAGATCTTGGGAAAAAAATGACAGGTGGGTCCCACAAGATGTATGGGCTACAGGGTAGGATTATATATAGCAAATACATGCAAATCCACTTCGTACCTACGTACCAGTCTGAAGGCGATGGAGGGAGAGAGGGAGAGAGGGAGAGAGGGAGAGAGAGACATACATGCGTACGTACGTGACATACCTACCTACATACAATACATTGCATTAGGTTCCGTTCCGTTACGTTTCATCATATATATATATACATTACCACTACCGTTACCATTACCATTACCATTACCATACCATACAGACATAAAGGATTGTATCCACCTATATGAGGGAGCTCCATTCCAACTGCGTTGTTGATTCCCATTTTAGCTCCAGCAATTTCCTTTGAGGTCTCAGTTTCCTCAGACACGCAGAGAGGTGTCTTGGCCGGAATACGATTCTTTTTTGGGGTATGAACATCCGTAAATCCCAGCTATATTGTTGAGGTGAACTGAAAGGCACCAGGGTATGATCCCGATACCAAACCAAAAACTGCACTTCTCTTCATTGTTTCTCTTATTCATTTGCTGCCCAATCTATGGCTTCTCTAGGGGGTTCCAGAGCTTCCAGCTGCCCTTGGGGATGCTTTGGGGATGCTTCCAGGTGAGAATGTGCTGTTATGGAGAATGTTGTCCGGCCTGCGGATAATTTGCGCCAACAATCCCAAGATCCGCAAGGGGGATCCCTGGACAGCATGGGCTGGGCTTGGAAGTGGGGCCGAAGGGGCCGAAGGGGCGGGACATGGCGGCCATGGCTCTCACTTGTCATCAATGTTCAGTTAAATGAGGCTTGGAAATGCTTGGAATATATACCTAATTTCTGAAATTTCTGAATTGGGAATGACATGGTAGTATAATATGATTGTGTTTGATTCAATGTTGAGTTTTGCTGCTATAGGTACTCCTCAGATGTTGAGAATGTCCAGAGGACCTTCATGTCATGTGTGGGAGACATGGTCATGAGATTACAAGTGGCATTCCCTGGGCTGGCAGCCTATGCTCCCCAGTTTTGGTTCTGGAGAATTTCCAGGAACAGCGGAAATATCATGACCGACCTCACTACAAATATCTACAAGTCAAATTTCCGGATAAATCATAATGCCCCCAGTATAAGTCTGTCACTGGAAATGGTGGTTTGGATTGGGATCACTGTCTATCATACCATCCCCAACTTCCGTTGAGCTTTCCGGCGGTTTCTTAGGATGGCAAGTGCGATTGGCAGGGCGAGTACGGCACCTATCAGAAGCACATTGAGGTTTGCAAGAATGTTCCTCTAGTTTCTTGGTAGCTGGCGGTGGGTCACCACTTCTAAGCGTCATTTAAGTAGAGCTACTGCTCCGTCAAAGACGGGGAAGTTTCTTTGTGTAACAGGCACCCTGAGAGATCTCAGCTTGGAGCTTTGCAGGTTGGCGTGGACATAATTTATTGTTTGTTCTCCTGCTTTTCCTGGAAGCTTGCCATCAGCCAATGTCTAGTATTTTTGTTGATACTGAGCATGTCTTATATATATAGTATACCATATATATATAGTATACCATATATATATAGTATACCATATATATATAGTATACCATATATATATATATATAGTATACCATATATATATAGTATACCATATATATATATAGTATACCATATATATATAGTATACCATGTATATATAATATACCGTATATATAATATGTTGCAGCTGCAAGGCACGTTTTCCCCAAACATCACCTGTCATACGTCTCCTGCAGGATCCACCCTCAAAGTGCTGGCCCACAACTATAAGTCAACTGTGATAACGGTGGGGCACCGTTTCCTCCTATGGATTGTTAACCACAAGCATATAGATAGTATATAGTCTAATGAACAGTCACTGATACTTCGATAAGGATACATGTGGCGAATCTGAATCAAAACTATGGCTGGATATAGATAGTTTGAGTTAGTTATACCGAAATGACAAATCAGAGAATCATCATTTTTATGTCATCACACATCATCACACCCGCCCGATATACGACAATTATCTCTATGCCATCCTACCAGGTGGCTCCAGTTGTGTTTGTTGGTATAAACTCACCTAACGGTCACCTAACTATAATTTTATAACTATAGCTATTTCACCATGAAGCACACAGTTGACCTGGTGAACTGAGCCAACTTGAGTGACCAGGGCACCACTTGATCCAGTCAAAAAAATGTTAAATCCCTCCTTTGGTTGTTTTGTTTTTTCACTAGCCTTTGGTTGTTTTGTTTTTTTCACTAAACACTATCAAACCATCTTAAACCTATTGCTTTAATGCTTAAATCGTCCTTTTTGCTGGTAAACCCCCAATTTTTCATGCTGAAATCACCATGTTTCATGGTTAAACCATGTTAAACCCCATTTGTTCATATTTGTTCACGGTGACAACCAGCTCTTTTTCGTAGGCAGCCTATCCCCTTTTCCCTTTTCCTTGGCTGCCCCAAGGCAGATGCGGATTACCCCCCAGAAGTGGTGAGCAAAACGCCGGAGAAGGCGACTCCACAGCTGGCTGCTCAGGTGGCCCCGCAGGCGCCACCCGCGAAGCAGGTCACGGCGAAGCACGTTCCAGCGCCGTCCCTCGGAGAGTCGGAGCGATTTTTGGGGAAGACGAACATGGTTGGTATACCGTATATACCTGCAACTTCCGGTACCAAAAAAAAAGGGTTGTTTCTCAAGAAAAATTGAATGTTGTTTCCTACTGGAGGAATTTTCAGGGTTGGTATATGCTTGGGATGTTATGGTATATATATATATATATATATATACATGTATATATATATATATATATATATTCCCAATTTTTGGGATGGGGGCGAAGTTGGGAAGAGGGGGAAGGGAGTATATGATACTTGGCATATGAAATGGGTATATTCCCAACTTTTGGGAAGAGCAAAATACGAAGGGGTATATTCTGGTGACTCCATGAGCCAATTTGTTCAAGGTACTTGGAGGGTCGATTGGTAGTGAGAATGATGGAGAATCAATTCACTGAGAATCCCATCCCCCTAATATTAAGCACCTCCATTCTCCTATTGTGTCCCATATTGGGGGGAAGGGATTAGTTGCTCGGAAGTGTACTGGGAACGGGAAAGAGGGATGATTGTCAATAGAAAATTATGATGAACTATGGGTCATTCCCTGCATTCCCTACTAAGGACCAGTAAGTAGAGGGAGATGTTTTTTGGTGTTTTGGGGACGGGGTGGATGTAATTAATTAAATTACAAAAAAGGAATGAAACATGGAGTGAAGAAAAAACATGAAACTTAAGCTGACTCAAGTGAAAAAGAAACTTAAGCTGACTTAAGTGAAAAAACACACTGGTTGAGACTTAACTGTTTGAATGCTCATAGGTTCGTTTGAGGGGTCACGTTTCCTAATATGCCACGAGAAATGGTGGTAAATGGCAGTTTTTGGAATGGTTTGGTTGCCGATGATGCTTGATACGCATTGGTATGCCTATAGGTTTTGCCAATATTTTGTTCATACTGGCTATATTTATATAGTCATTTGATGTCATTTGACCATCCGCATTACCAAGATAAAGGCTTGTTATGTTCTATTGGTGATGGTTTCCACAGTGACCATTTGATATAACAGTGCCTACTGCACATATGAGTCGCCACAGGGTCATATTCAGGTGATTGGGTTTTATGTATCCCAACCATGCTAACATCCTACATGTTGAAACGGGTCTAACATGTCACCAGTTGAAATTCTCACAGCATGAAGTATGATTACACAGCAGGGTCGTTCCAAAAAATGATTAAACCGTTTAAACCAACCCCAGGGCCCAACCCTGATACAGCTTATGTTCCACTGAGGAAGCAGTCTCCAACGCAGGCGCCCAAGATGCCAGTGGCTCCCAAGGCCGCTGCAGCTGCAGCTGCGCCCAGCCCTGCGCCCGCAGCACCGGCAGCGCCACCCTCGGTGCCTCCGCAGCCGCGCCGATACGAAGAAAGGAGGGACACTCAACGGCACCAAGGTTTTACCTGGGGCCCAGTGGGGGCCCTACATTTTGCATTGGTTTTGTAACTATGACATACTAGAACTATAGGGTTTTGGAGTTTTTGGCAATGGAAAGACAGTTGTCATCCCAAAACTTGGGTCGACTTTTGCGAAATGAACATCATCCCCAGCACCAATGGATACACATTACATAATGTGTGCGTCTTTACCAGTCTGGATAGTTTGTTTGGCTGATGTCACTTACAGAATACTTACAGTATGTGCCCCCCATTTCAACACGGCCAAGAAGTAAGTCGTTCTAACTTTCCAATTATGAGTTGGTTTTTACACCCAGCCTACTTACTTCATCAACAAATTCCTCAATTGATGGGTGTTCTTTGTGCAAACAATTACATCTATATGCAAGTTCACTTTATCGTACCGTGTGCCAACTCGCTTGTCTCCTTTCCCTTCATCTGTGTATCCCACTCCATTGTTTCTTATAATGTTTTATCTCCTGCAAACTGCCAAAACGGATGGTTTCAGAAGCTGACGACATCCTTTGTGACATTAGGCAGGAGTTTCGTCATCCAGTGACGTTACTCTTTGGCAATTTGTTACATGGCTGCTGCAAATGGCTATTTATAATATTTATAGTTGATTTACCATGATGTATTCCATGAACAATTGTGATTTTCCAGTTCGCAAACTGTTAGTTTGCCAGAGGCTCTGCTCATAATTCATGTGTCAGATCCCAACCATCAGCCTTTCAGCTGACCCAAGGAATCACAGCCTCAGATTCCTCAGCCGGCCCCGCAAGTGGCGCCGGCCCCAGCTGTGGCCCCGGTGCAGTGCCCTGGTCTTCACGGTGATGGGTTTTTCTGGTGGAAAATCTGCACCGGAAACCATGGTTTCTACCATTAAATATGGGCCATGTTGGATTTTCGGAAGTTGAGGTTAAGTTTATACAAGGGTATCCTGCATGTATTTAGGCATGCTGAATATTGCTGAATCCTTTCTGTTGTGTACAGGTGCGGGCACCGATGTTACTCTCCTTTTTATTGTTCATAGGGTGGAGGGGGACGCAATAGCCTTGAGAAAAGCCTAACTGTGCAATGATTTTTGCTGGCAGGTTTCGGACTGGCCTTTCACTGAGGATGGGTACAAAGTACTGCTATGACCCATTCTTGATGGTTCAGTCCCGAATGAGTAGAGAACATCTCCATTGTTTTTGGCCTGACGCCCGCATGTTGACTGTTTGTGTGGCTAACACCCTTTGTGTTTGGTTACTGCCGAATAAGGGCAGTGTTGAAAGCCCAAAATGTCGTCCTTATGTCCTTGACCTTTTGCACTGGTTGCTTATATAATGGTTTATAAATGTTTATAATAGGATGTCCTATGATTTCTTGCAATAATAGCATAAGCCTATGCAATCATCCTTCAACAGGGGTTTTGAGCACTGCTCACTGAGTAACTTAGTAATTAACTAGCAAGTAGTCCTGGTTGAGAAGTCAACTGAGTATGTTATCCCGTGTGTCAAGGGGTACTGGTGGTTTGGAACCATATATTGGGAATAGTAACCCCAACTGACTACTATTTTTCAGAGGGGTTGAAACCGCCAAGCAGGGTATAACTACGGTCATTATCATTTTAAATGTGATTATCCTCGAAGTGGAGCATAAGGAGGATAAAACGCTAAAAGCATATAAAACCAAGAATAATGAGGATACGAACGGGATAAATATGAAGGGGATATGCAGAATATTGGTCCTGATCGGTATTTGTTTTGGGCAGACCATGGGAACACAATGGAACACATCATATGCCCGAGTAACAGGGAAAAACACGGCAATAGTGGGTATCTTCATGGCATGTGAATGGGATACATAAGAAGCAATCTAGGAAATGTATGGAAATGTTGTGATTTGGGATTATCTATATATTTTATATCTGAATGGGATACCATGAATGGGATACACATTTTGTGACTGGGATAATCTAATATTCTGTATCCGAAATTGGACATACGCACAAAAATAGCAATTTGAAGGCCGAAAACATGATTTAAACACCATGGTATTTGGGAACCTATTTTTTCGACAAAGCTACGTCTGTTTACCATGGTGGTAGGCTCAAGATATGGGAAAGCCACGGGGGAAAGTTGGAAAGCCACGGGGAAAGCCATTGGTCAATCATGTTGCGCCTAGGGCGCCCCGCAGAGAAGAGGCCGCCTATGCAGCTCCGCAGGCTGCATACACAGGGAGCTACACAGGACCAATCGGTGTCGGGACTTTCCCCGTAATCCAACGGGGCAATTTTGAAAACTCCACACGGATAGATGATGATCGATGATCTTCCCGTTAAACTGGTCTTTAATGGTGGATTTTCCGTTGCTACCGTTTGATTACGGAAGGGTAATGGGATTTATGTTGGTTTATAAATTGGTATAAAGTAAAAAAAAACTCTGTATAATTCTGTATGTACATAATATAATATAATATAATATATATATATATGTATACAGAATAAGATGAGATATGATAACTGGGATAACAGCCTCAAAGATGACTTGCCAATAGTGGTTGGGCTAATTGGGAGCTTCTTGGCCACGAAATCTTAATGATGGTTGTTTTTTTTTTATGATTTTTCCCTTGGGTTTCCATGATTAAGGCTGGATCTGGATATGTTTGGACGTTTGGACTAGATCCTCGCCACGATGTCACTGCTATGATGAGTATGGACAGTAAGGGGAGCTGCAACTGGCCTAATTTCAGGACAAATCATAGGAATAAACGTAAGACAAGGCATTGATTCATATAGTGTGATACTATTCCAATAGGAAGGCGGTATAAAACCTGTCATACCACTATTTGTGTGGATGAACATCCATTGGCTATCTATTTTGGTGTGAACAAAAGGGTACCATTGTTTTGCCCCACAAGCATATACCAAGCAACATCAACAACACAATCAAGTTACAGAGTATGCAAGATAGTGAAAACTGACCCGAGTGACAAACATATTCTATACAAACTTCAGGCCGGAGAGTTGTCGCCAATTCCGGGTTTTCATGGAAAAAACCATCGGCTCTCTGGCAATTTACTGTAAGATGGATATGGGAAATCCATGGCTTTTCTGGGAATTATCTACAAATAGGAGGATTTTCCAGGAGGCTCATTTGTGGCTGAAGGTTCTATAATGTTCTATATCAAAGTGGTCAATATTCCAAACTAATTGTTCTAATTCTAATGATTATGATTCTGGTGGTGGCTGGCCATGTGTTTAATGCTTGCGGTATCACCAAATCAAGACCACCTTTTGAGACTCAGCTGTAGGATCAATCGATGAGTTTCGGGGATGATATTTAAATCACCATATTTGGGCTGGTTTAAATCACCATGCATCCCGTGTTTTGATGTTTTTTGCTGGTTAAACATGGTTCGATCCTAATCATAAACACTAGTTGGCTGGTAAATGGTCAAGATAGGTACTGTATATACATGGGAGAACCCGATTATGTTCGATGGTTGCATAGTCTGTTTTTTAATGGCTCTTAACTAAAAACATCATCTTGCATCAGATTGCTTCATTGTCCAACATATTTCTCACTTCGAACCCTTAAAGTTACCTATAGTTTTGTTGGTATTTCCATGGTGAAGCCTCCATTGCCAGCTAAATCATGAACATCATTTTTCATTATTATTTTTTTTCCATTTCAGCCATTTCAGCCATGGTTTTTCCCAACAAACCGGCCATTCTTTTCCGGTCCCTTTGCGGCCCGGGCCGGTGCCCGGGATCCTTTCGGAGGATATGCCGTGGGCAACTTCGAGGCCACCGGGCCGACGATGGTCCCAGTGCGACATGGTGATGTGATCGAAGTCTTAGAGACTCACCACACAGGCCGAACCGTGGAACCACCTGGGGAAACCCAAAATCCATGGGAAAAATGCTGGAAAATATGGGTGGATGTTTTTCTTACTGGTGCTAAACCTAGGGAATGGATGGAGGAATGGATGGGTTGCTGGGGGTTGCTGGGATGATTATTACTATTATGGATCATTCCCGAAAATTCCCTGCTTTTTGCACCAGTAAGATTTTTGGTGCCCAAATGGCGACTGGGCGGTTTTCATCGTTTTTTGTGATGGGGCAGGAGAAAAAAACAAACACTGGCCGGGACATATTGGGAAGTTATTGTATTCCATGACGGCCGCAATCACTACGGGAATCCTGTTCTTAAGCAACCAGCCGGGAATGACGTTGCGGGTTTTGAACAGTTGCACCTCACCGGCAGACCTTAGATATATCAAATCACTTTACTCAAGGATCGTCATCCCAAAACTGAAGCTGATTTTAGGTGATACCGTGATATCCAAGTAAACATAATTTGCCACGTCCAGTTTCTTGGCACCAGGATGGAGCTATGCTAAGAATCTCACGAACAACAGTTCCTTGGTCGCACACGGGAACCGCAGGGCATGAGCACAATATCAGCAGATGGGCCAAAGATGGCCAAATCAATCCGACCCCAAGATGTTGACAACTTTTATGATTTGGGAACGTTGCTGTTTTCTCCAAGTGTTTCTCAAAGTGTCAACCAGATTCTCAGAGTTGATTGAAGGGCACATTTTGAAGGTGACACTTAAACTAATAGTTTCAACAATAGTTTCAACCATAGTGTCCAAGAATTTCCCTAACAATACACACAGACCCCGAGCTTTGCCATGCTTTGCCCAAACCCAGAAGAGCGTAAATACCAGGGAAATCTAGACGACATCAAACAACGGGAAGGATTTGATGTTCAATATTATGTTGCTAGGGTGTTAACCAAACTATTGTGTTTTACATAATATCATGATTATGTTGCTTCTGCATATCATATTGAACTAAATATACAGTCATTAGGGTTTCTTATGGGTTTTCAAGAAGATATCTAAATCCCCCGGCACAATGGAACAATTAACCATTCAATCATTAGTTGTTTTAGGGTTTCAAGAAGATACCACAATTCCCTGGCCCCATGGAAAAAAATAACTAACGGCCATTAGGGTTTCTTATAGGGTTTCAAAAAGATATCAAAATAATAATAATAATGATAATAACAATCATCATCATCATCATCAACAACAACATCACCACCACCATCATCATCATCATCATCATCACCATCATCATCATTGTCATCGTCATCGGATCACGATCATCGTCGTCATCGTCATCGTCATTGTCATCGTGATTTTGGTCTGCCCGGTCGCTCGTTGCGAGTCCGGGCAAACCTCAGGGTCTTGCCGTAACAATAGTTTCTAACAATTTCTCTAACAATAGTGTCTAACAATTGTGTCAACCCTATTTCCATAAGTTTCCCCTATTTTTTCCTTAGGATGTTTCCATTTTTCCTAAGCTTTCCCCGGCTGAGGCATTCCTCCGGGCTGGGTCCCATCCTGGATTGTGGATGCCTCCCGGGCGAACCCGGCGCCGCAGCCCGCGTCTCCGGAGACGCCCCCGGTGATGCCTGCGCAGCCTGCGGCGGTGACGCCACCCCGGGCCGAGCCGGTGAACAAGACGGTGATCTTGTCACTTGGATCGGTTTTAATTGGGGGTTATCCCAATGGTTGATGGAAAGATATGGAAAGATATGGAAAGTCCGAAAATTCAATGGATGACTTTGGAGGTACTAATTAGGTACATTTCAGGAAAGCTCCACTTGGATGAGTTGGGGTGGAGAATGACAGTCATTCTTTTCCGGAAGGCTTCAATTGTTTCTATTTCTTTGGAGTTGTTTTTTCTGCATGTCACTTGTCCTGGATGAGAGCTATGTGTTTTTTTTTTTCCCACCCGGGGGTTGAAAAATGGGAATACCTTGAGAATACATGATCTTGATCCCCGATAACTCATATTTTTGGAGGCTGAGACCACAAACCAGTCAACATGTTTGATTTATTTAGGTTTATGTTTGATCATTTTGATCATTTTGATCATTTAGTCCGTTAAACATTTGGTGGACATAGTTAAGTTCGGACAGTTAATATGTTAATAATCCAGGCCCACCTCCAGTGCCTCCAGTCACTTTGGGACTTTCATTGCCACTTCATTGGATTCATGGGATGAGTGATGGACAGGTGAACCCAAAACATGTTGTTGTTGTTGTTGTTGTTGTGGTTGTGGTTGTTGTTGTTGTTGTTGTTGTTGGTGGTGGTGGTGGTGTTGTTGTTGTTGTTCTCTTGGGTATCTATTAACCTATTAACTAGCACGCTATTTTCTGGCTGCATGTTTGGCCAATAATACTTTGTATATAGGGTTTTTGTAAGTTTACTTGTTTACTTGGACTTTCAAATTTGACATTAACAAACGTCTTTCGGACCCTAAGAATTCCATGTGTTCATGCTCAATGAGGGTGAAGATTTTCAACAATGGAACTGTTGGTGGCTAGCACGGGGGAAACTTTGGGTGGTTAGTTTAACACTTTATTCTTTAGCCCAAACGCACATATATTATATATGTATAATATGTTATGTTATGTCTGTATGTGTATATATATATATGCATATAGAAGATTAAGACACTAATTAGGGTCATGCAGAGTACCTAAAATTAGCCACGCATAAACATACCCAAATGCTTGAGGGTTTGTTTTATAACGCTGCCATGTGCAACAGCACAATTTGGCATCGTTTACGGAACCGTTGGGTTTGTCACCTTCGTCCCCATGGTGATGTTGACTACCAGAAATTGGATTCCAGCAGCAACTAAACTTCCTTTGTATCATTCAATAAAAATATTCGATCAGAGCAATGTCTTGTGGATTTCTTATCCCAGATTTGCATGAAAAAGACAACTTTGAATGCCTTCGTGTAGTTTTTGTTCCCTTAAACCAATTCCGGATCGCCGGTTCAAGCACCAGCACCATCCAGCGCGTTGCAGGCAGACACGGGACAGAGAACAAGATCTTCGACCCGCAGCAGCGCCCACCCGTGCGCCACCTACCTTGGTGACTCCTAGCAGGGATTTCGTGTCAGGCAGGGCAGCCAGGACCACTACTGACGGTGGATGTCGGTTGGAGATATTTTTGAGATCAAATCATGGATAGTTCCTCAATGTTCCTCAACTAAACGGGATGCTGCAGGGAAATAGTAGTTGTCTTAAGGTTTATCAACCAAATACGGTTGGCACCTCCAAGTGGTGAGGTGTTCACCCTCTCTGGAGCCAAAATGGTCAGTTGGCTTATTGTTTTTTTGCTAGTGCCGGAGCTGTGCCAACATTAATCCCATGCCCCATTCAACATCCTGCCAATGATGTGTAAATCCCCTATTTAAAGCATGGTTTCTCGGGGGGCGTTTGATATTAGGAGGATGGGATTCATGATGCCAGTTGGTCCCAGAAGGTCCCAGAACAGGCGGAGTTTAGACTGGAAAAGCTTTAGAGTGGAGTCAATCAAGTACGTTTTGGCCTAGGCTATGGAGATATGTTCTTATTTGGGAACCAAACATATCCAAGTATTATGAAAGCATTGGATTTATTATATGACTTCAAACTTAGTGTTGCTGGCTGTCATGGAGTTCTCTGTTTGCGAGCCTCTTACCTCACAGGTAGCGATTCTCAGATGTCCTTGTCCACGCTTGATCAAGTGGAAATCGTAGAGCGCCACCAGCCACTCGGCCATCTCAACGGATGGGATATGCCAAGAAAGAAATGGGTCGAAAAACGGCGATTTTCTCTGGCTTTTAACGTTGGCATCCAAGGAGCGGATGGACTTTCGGTCGCAAGATGCTCAATGGTGCGTCGGTATCTGAGGGTTGGTTTCCTGATTGGGCCTGCACCTTGGCGATTTGGGGGATCCAGCCATAAAAAGGCGGCGTACCCCATGATGGAAGGCCTCACAAAGAACTTGTTTTCAAAGAACCGAAGCTTCTGATTTCGGGCGGCATATGTTTTTTTGTGGAGTGACCTGGGGAACTGGAAAGATGCTAAATTATTTGCCCAGACTACCATTTGGTTTGACAATGTGATGAACATGGATGTGGTGTATGTTCTTGAATGTCAGTGAGTTCTTGGAATAAAAGGCATGCTCTCAGTTTCAGAGGTTGTCCCGCAGGATCAACACTTTTTTTTGCTCGTAGTTCTGGCGACCCGGATGAAATCAGAATATTCCGAATGGAGTTTACAGAGCAGGGTCTTTTTCACCGATTATCACCCCTATTTATTAAATACCGTAATTACATATAACTATCCGGCCTCCACATATATATATATATATATATATTATACATGCATGTTATATTATGTTGTGCTACAGTATATTGCACCAACATATTCTTACATATTCTGTACTATATATATATAGGAGATATATTTTATATGTGTTTATAGTGGTGCAATATAGTGCATCATTTTAGTCTTTATTTGTAGCTAAACTTTATAGGTTTACAATTATATATATACATCATTATACGTACATATATATATATATATATATATTATACACATATATTATTGTTTTATAGTATATATCACTTTATTTTACATATGCATGTGTGTCTGTATGTGTACAGCCATTGCCGAGGCAATCCAACGGCCTGAAGGATAGCCATCCAAGGTGGTGGTGCATGAACCAACCTAGTCGTGTCGCGACATAGGCAGCCGATAGCCTCAACACATTCCCAACACCAAAGGCAGCCACCATACACACCATACAGCAATGGCAACAATAAGCCTAGCACATTGCCATAAAAACAACTGCTGCGCTGTTGGTTTTTGGCACAGATCCTGAAGTGATTTCCGTGACCGAATTTGAATCGACCGGAAGCGCACCGCTTGACATTTCACAACGCTTCCTGGTGAGGGTTGGTACTCACTCCGTTCGCCCTTGCGGCCCGTTGCCACCACCGAGATTTCTGAAAAAAGAAATGCCGCCATCGAACGCGGAGCACGGGGGCGGAGTTATTTAAAGAGATGGCCCGGTGGGCTTTGTTTTTTTTCTTTTTTATATGGATGTGTTTTTTTTGGGGGGGGGATAATGATCTCGTTTGACAAACATATATTTGGGGAAGGTGCTGAAACAACATGAAACAACCTCAAAAAAACGAGGTTGCATGTGACCATGGCATGTGTCGCTTAACTTTGATCAGCTTGATGTCGTGCAAATTTCGGTCTGTGGGATAAATCATGTTGCCACAATAACCCCCCGCGATGTTTTCAAATGGGGTTTTGCATCCCCAAATGGCCAATTTTTTTTCATTCAGGTGAAGTATTGGAATTCTATATCTTGACCAGTTGTTTCAATCAGATGATGCAGATTTTCCATACCCGGGATCATGACCTCATGACCCACGCCAGGCAGCTGAGTGCGCTGCTGGTGAAGGGTCGGATCTGGACATATCCTGCACAGTTTACGTGTGTGGATAGGAAGGATTCTGGTGATTGTTTATTTTTGAGGACTTGGGTGCCATGAAAAGATGCTGTTGTGTGAGTTGCATGCATTTTGGAATTCATGTCTGATGATATGTCTAAACACACAATTTGTATCTTCGACTCATCATGTTCATCCTTGTTATCCAGCACAAATGCTCGAAACTGTCACCATGATCATTGCTGTAGTCATGAGATGTCATCAGCATTATTACTATATATGATATACTATCATCACCATTATCCCAAAATATCCCATGAATCAATGTCATTGCACTACTTGTATACGGCAACCATCATTATTGGATCGAAACCAAGTATCATGAGTTTGTCATGATGCCGCCATCAAGGACTTCACTTTGTAGGACTTGTTTGGTGGTTAAAGCCTTCTTTCATAAAGAAAGAGCCTGGGATTCACTGGTTTTGCTGCGGGTATCCACGGGAATCTTTGAAGTTTTGAGGCTGCGAGAAAAAAAGGTCAAGCCAGGCTTTCCCTCAGAAGCAACATGGGAATCTCTGCAGTGGATCCAAGTACCTTCTGAAGCAGTTTTTGGTGGTTTGCCCTATGCAAGGCTTTGTGTCCATATTCTCTTTAATTTCAGACATTGCCTGGGGGTTCACGTCAGATTGCTGGGTGCTGCTCGCTCAGTCTCTCCCCTTATTTTGTTGGGTCAAGTTTTCTTTTTTTCGCAAGGCTGCCCTGAAGTTGAAAATGAAAAACAGTGCCTAAGATCTTGGAGAAATATTATGTATGCTGTTTTTTTTTGCCGCGTGAATTGACAACCATGGGCACGACTTCCATGTGCCACACTTCTGGGACTTGTTGAGGCTCAATGGCAGAATGTTGTTGCCATGGAAACATGTTGTTGTAGCTCCTTGAGTTAAACTCGGGCCTGCCAGAATTGATAATCGGAAACCTTCTCGGAAGGTTAATTCCCGTGTCGAAATTGGTATGTTTTGGGGTGCCAGATTAATTTCAGATATTTCAGGGTTTCTATCGTATTGAAAACGTCGTCAGTTCTGTTGGTTGCTTCAGGAGAAAACCTGGGTCCCCACCACAATGTAAAGCTCCCAAAAGGCCGTTCGTTCAGGGCTCATGAGGCACCATCATCCCCTTTTTTTGGGGGTTTCATTCAACCCATGACTCATCGTAGTTCCACCATCGTCCCATCATCCTTGGACATGCCAGGGTGCCCCGGAAAGCAGGCGCACAACCGATATGCCTTGCGTTGTTTGGGGCCTGGTTTCGGACCATTCCCCAACAGAGTCAGAAGGTGTCAAAACCAGGTCGTGGTCGGGACTCAAGGGGGGAACTTGCTAGCAATGTACCTGGAATGGTACTAAAAATCTGAATGAATCCTGTAACAAGATATGATACTCATCAAGTTTTGTTGGAAAATCCTATATAGTCTATATAGTGCCAAACAGAATCATGTTGGACAAATTATGAAACCCTGGTACAAATTATGATCTTTTGTTGGATAACTCCAGGTTGGAGCCCCATGTTGCCAGGGCTTCGACCCGCCTGGTCGGGAGCATTTTCCACAGATGCCTTGGAAGGCTTCCGTCTGGTCAAAATCTACCGGTTATTTAACATAGCCATGTTATAGATGGCCCATTTATAGATGGTTTATGATGGTTTACCTATTAAACATGGTGATTTTCCATGGCTATGTTAAATAACCAGATGGTAGTCATGGCTTTGACGTGTTTTTTTGATATTTTTTGCCATCTATTACAAAGTTGTTCCTACACATGTGTCAGAGTGGTTGATGTTTTTTGGCGATGAATACTGGGTAAAAACAGGAGGCTGTAGCTATGGATTGTGACAACTTACTGAACACCAGGCCCTACACGGTGAGAAATCAGTATTCAGCGCACAAATCATTGAAAAAAAACTAAAAGAATCACCACTACACATGGACCACTATTAGTAGTGACTAGACTAGAAGACATGGAGCACTAAACTTCTGGTGACTAGACATTTTAGTGATGACTGGAGATGCCATGATGATGCCTGGCTGTTGGTTGCGTCAAGATTGGTTTCGTTTGGAACGGCGGGAACGGCATCCTGTTTTGGATACGCCACGACTTCTGTCCGAGTCACTACTTGATGCAGAAAATTGATGCAGCAAATTGGTGTGTATTTGACAAAAACTAGCATTTTTTTCTCCAAATCTTCGAAGAACACCCCTTTTCCATTTGCACAACAAGCGCATCCCTTAAGGCGCTCCGTAAAGATCCACTTGATGTGCCATTCCTCGGTGCTGGAAGGTAGGTTTGATACCCCCTTTTCATGGTGATGAAATAGCCATCAAATGACAGAGGGCGTTGGTTACGAAAAATAGAGGGGTGAAACCTCCCTTTTGTTGCAACATGATGCAAAACATGACTTGAATTTTCTATGCGAAGGTGACCCCTCTATTTTGCCTCAAAAGGATAGGTATTCCCGTATTCCCCCATGTTTGCTGGTACAATCATGTGAAATCCAACTTTGTTTTAAACCCCCACCCTGGGGCCACCTTACAGCCGCCCCGCCGTGAAACCGTGGCCATCCCGGGCAGATGATGAGAAACAGCGGCAGCGGCACCGAAACATCATCGCGTCGCCCAGCATTTGGCGACAGCCGCGGCAGCCTTTGCCGCACCAAGTGCCACAGCAGCAGGGCCAGCTGCATAGCACTGTGGAGGCGATCGGAGTCCGCAGAAAATCCCGTTTCAAGTGAAAACAACATGGTATCAACAAATTTGTTGAAGGGAAAATCTATGAAAATCTACAGGAAACTATGGAATTGCCCATGAATATATGGAGGTTTTCTGTACGAGTTCCCTTCAGCCGATTTATTGAAAGTTTTTTTCCCGAGAGCGTCTGAGCGCAGGGTTCTTCCAATAGTGGGGGTCTGCAAAACATCTTCTCATCTTCACATCTCATCTTCACATCCTCTCATCTTCACATCTGCTCATCTTCACATCCTCTCATCTTCACATCCTCTCATCTTCACATCTGCTCATCTTCACACCTTCCCA
>Ga0126342_10004423_pt1 | contig 23970 bp, 30 predicted proteins | sample Cyp1metagenome_FD_92528 | JGI IMG/M metagenome (GOLD analysis project Ga0126342, IMG submission 92528) | Coral microbial communities from Lord Howe Island, Old Settlement Bay, Australia - Cyphastrea 1 metagenome | ecosystem: Host-associated > Invertebrates > Cnidaria > Coral ...
CCACCACCACCACCACCACCACCACCACCACCACCACCACCACCAGCACCACCACCACCACCAGCAGCACCAGCACCAGCACCACCACCACCACCACCACCACCACCACAGCTACAACTACAACTACAATTATAACTACTACCGCAGCTACAGCTACAAATACAACTGCGCTACATTACACTACACTACACGAATTACACTGCAATACACTACAACTACAGCTACAAATGCAAATGCAACTGCGCCTACACCACATTAAACAACACTACACCACACTACACTGCACTAAACTAATTACATTACACTACACTACAACTACAACACTACTTTACACTACACTACACTAGACTACACTACACCACACCACCCTACAGTACACAACACGTCAGTACACTGCACTACGCTACACTAACTACACCACACCATACACCACACCACAACTACAAGTGCAACTACACTACACTAATTACACTACATTACAACTACAACTCCATCACACTACACTACAACTACAACTAGAACTGCACTGCACCACACTACATCCAGCAGTTGTGGTGGGGTGACCACTGCAACCATTGCAGCCAGTCCAAAAAACACACAACTCCAACCACCTGTCGGTCCATCAGTGAATTCACTCTGCCATCCGTGATTCACAATAGCCAACCTCTCCTATAGGTGTCCTATTTTTGAAACTTCCGCCGCCGCCTTGTGCGGTACTACTGGTATATATATATATAAATTTATCAGATGGAACTGGCCTTTGATGCAGTTTCTGACCTTAGAAGTGCGGCGTGTCTCAAATTTACTATGTTGCAGATTGTTGTAGCCTTGGGGCGACTTAGATGTGAATCCCCTTTCTTCGTGACATGTGCTGGAAAGGCCCCACTACTGGTATCAGAGACTCGCTCACTGGCCCCATGGGTCGGAGAAGCGTAGCAGCCTCAGCTTGAGAGACGGCATTGGCGCAGTGTGGAGCCATGGATGGCATGTGGCTGAGGAGAGTCCTGTTCCAGAGTCATCCTGGCAAATTTCAAAGTAGAAGGAGAATTTTATTGGATTGCGTAGTCACATAATACCGCATGACATATCTTATGTGTATATGTGGGGAATTATTATTCAATAAAACATCTATATTTAACCTAATAGTCTATTTTATCATTGTCTATCATCGTACCTCAGAGTCGACAGTGCCAGGGAGCGGCGAGCTAGCTCCAACGATCCACCGCCACGAGGTCTGGGATGAACAGACCGCTGTAAGCTTTGGAAGCTTTGGAAATTGTGATCATTGAGGTCTGAGGTATTGATATGTGTTGGTCTGTGTTGATATGGGACTAGATGGAGGGAGGTCTAAAATGTCCAAGTGAATGATCCTATGGTTGTTGAAAGAACTCAGGATCTTCTCGACGCAATGAGCGGGGGACTTGGTATTTGAAGCATTGAAACAGGGTCAGCTTGGAATCAGCATGCAACCGACAGTTTTTGCGCAAACATTGGACGATGAGATCAAGAAATCAAGGAAGAATCCCTAGCAGCTAGCACTCAAGAAGTCAATGCAGAGGTTGATGTGCATCAAATCAGCGCAGTGTTTTTGGAAATAGTGGGAGATCCTGCCAGGTGTGCCTAAGCTTTCATCCATGAACGTTACAGAATCTTCAGAAGCGTGCTCGCATATTTTTGAATCCCCATGAGAGGGAAGTGATCGTGAACTGTCAGAGAAATTCAGCTCCAAAAGCCGCTTGAAGAGACAGCGGAAACAACTGAGATGCTGCCACCTCTCCAAAGGCTGCGGATGTCAGCTGAGGTCGCCTCAGCTTCGAGGGGATCCCACACGTGGCAGCTGCCTCAGGGGGTTTGGAACGTCCATACAGTGCATACCCTGAAGTTCTCATGGCTCAATAGTATCTTCCATTTTGTGCGACCTATATAATCACGAAAGCTAGCGGTAGCTAGCTGAGTTACTCTTGCTTCAGCAAGGGGAGGGGTAGGTCTGAGTCCAACACAGTGATTTTTCACTTGAACCCTCCCCCCCTAAGCTCCCGGGGCCCGAAACGTGCCGCAGCTGCTCAGCAACAAAAACAAGCTGGTGAAAAAAGAGATCTGGACAGGCATCCTATCTCATGAGACCCAAACTTTATAGAGTCGCCATCTTCTTTGGTTCCGATGTTTTGCGACTTGCACTGGAGGATTACATGTTGTTCGGATGGAACTCTTGCGCAAGATGCCTCGCCAGAACATTAGGCTCGATAGAGTTCTTTCCCCATCAAAAATTACAATTTTGGATGGGGCCCAAACTTTATAGAGTCACCTTCTTCTTTGGTTCTCATGTTTTACGACTTGCAACGGAAGATTACATGCTGTTCGGATGGAGCTCTTGCGCAAGATGCCTCGCAAGAACATTAGGCTCGATAGAGTTCTTTCTGACTCAGGTCAACACTGTGTAGATTTGAGCCCCATCAAAAATTACAAGTTTGGATGGGGCCCAAACTTTATAGAGTCACCTTCTTCTTTGGTTCAGATATGTTCAGATGTTTTACGACTTGCAACGGAAGATTACATGTTGTTCGGATGGAACTCTTGCGCAAGATGCCTCACCAGAACCTTGGTCCCGATAGAGTTCTTTCTGACTCAAGTCAACAGTGTATAGATTTGAGCCCCATCAGAAATTATAATTTTGGATGGGGGCCCAAACTTTATAGAGTCACCATCTTCTTTGGTTCGCATGTTTTTCGACTTGCAACGGAAGATTACATCTTGTTCGGACTCAAGTCAACACTGTGTAGATTTCAGCCCCATGAAAAACTACTGTATGATTTTGGATGGGGCCCAAACTTTATAGAGTTTCCATCTTCTTTGGCTCAGACGTTTTACGACTTGCACGGGAAGATTACATGTTGTTCGGATGGAACTCTTGCGCAAGATGCCTCACCAGAAGATTAGGCTCGATAGAGTTCTTTCTCACTCAGGTCAACACTGTGTAGATTTGAGCCCCATCGAAAATTGTAATTTTGGATGGGGCCCAAATTTTATAGAGTCACCATCTTCTTTGGTTCAGATGTTTTGCGGCTTGCAGCGCAAGATTACATGTTGTTCGGATGGAACTCTTGTGCAAGATGCCTCACCAGAACATTAGGTTCGGTAGAGTTCTTTCTGGCTGAGGTCAACACTGTGTAGATTTGAGCCCCATCAAAAATTACAAGTTTGGATGGGGCCCAAACTTTATAGAGTCACCTTCTTCTTTGGTTCAGATATGTTCAGATGTTTTACGACTTGCAACAGAAGAATGCATGTTGTTCGGGTGGAACTCCTGCGCAAGATGCCTCACCAGAACATTAGGTTCGATAGAGTTCTTTCTGACTCAAGTCAACAGTGTATAGATTTGAGCCCCATCAAACATTATAATTTTGGATGGGGTCCAAACTTTGTCTCGTACCAATCTTCTTTGGTTGAGACTTTCCAAACTCGCCAGAGGTTCTAACAATTTGGCAGTGGGCCCAATAGAATTCTTTATGACTCGGATCAACAGTTAAGGATTTCAGCACCATTAAAATTTTCACTTCTGGATAAGGCCCCAACTTTTTTCAGTAACCATGTTCTTTTCTTCACATGTTCTACGATTGAAAGCTGGGCATTACACAATTCTTTGCGACCATTTTGACTCCTTCCCTGTGGATGAGTATCGTCTGCCATTCTGCACTTCCCTGCGCGTTTCCAAGTTCCGCTCACCTATTTCCACATTCATGTGACCTTTAGCTTTCGTTCACCCCCCCTGGGCCTCAAGTCAAATATGATAAGTTCAGTATAAAATTTAAAGTTTATACTCTGTAGATATCAGTAGCTTCACTTGCCTAAGCAAAGGCACAGTGAAAGGTCGAATTGGCTTTGCGCTCTGTCGCCGCTCCGTCACAGCCACTGGAAGTGTTTCAGGTCGCTATCCCAGCGTGTCTCAGAGCTCTGGTTATCAGAGCTCTGGACCTCAGAGTGGTAGCCTTAATGGGCATCATGAAAAGTGGACAACAGAGCTGATCAAAGACGAAAATGATCTGCAAATATCATCACTTTGGCTGTGGCGAGGCTTTGGCCTCTTCGGGCGAACTCCAACCCCTGGAGCTTGGGCCTTGGTGTTTTCGGCGTTTTCGGCAGAGTGGCCCAGTGGGTGGCATCTAATCCGGTCATGGGCATTGCATCAGGTTGGGTCACAGAGAGGAATGGGAGCCTTTCGCGGCGGCGGTCCTGTTTGATCCTTAGAATATGTGGACTATGTGGACTATGTGGACTATGTGGACTATGTGGACTATGTGGACTCGGACAATGTGGACTATGTGAACTTCAAAGTTCCGGTTCCTATGGAATTTGGCCTTGGTAGACCTATGCGGATCTCCTTCTCGATGGAGACCCCGAGGTAAGAGCCAAGGCAGACTTATTGGGGGATTCCACGCGTCCACCAGGCGGAGGATTTTGGGGAGTGGTTGGGACCCCGTTGGGATATGAACGGCAATGGCCGCAATGGGCCAATGGTCATCCAATTGGAAGGGCGAGCTCGGCCTTCAACAGCGCCGCAGGAAGCCAAGACACAGGACCTGAAAAAAACCAGACCTTATGGGAAGTGCAGGGAAACCTTGCCATTAAATGGTAACAAAAACATCAAAAACATCAAGAACATTCCCATATTTTTCATACATCTTTTACGATCGGCAAGGCAACTCAGGGACCTTGTGCGATGTGCTGAGGTCGACGCCCACCAGATCCGGATCTATGCGACGTCCGGTGGTGGCCTGAGACACTTGTGGATGGTGGGCTGGACTTGGTGGACAGCAGCGTGATGCAAATGACCAACACAAGAATCTTTAGTATGTACCATGTCTAGTCCATGTCTAGTCCATTCTAGTCTGTTTCTTGTATGCAAGTCTTACTGACACTATATAATGATATTGAATCATACTGAATCATAGTGATCATGCAAAAAGGTTGATGTCAACGTGACCGACGTCATGGTCATCTTGTCACATCTATATGTTGCTTCTCAATCCGACGTTCCGACGTTCCAACGTTAACCAAGGCGTCTCCTGGGGCTCAAATGAGGCCAGATCCCCAGGGGCTGGCACCCATGGCATGGCACCCATGGGTCACCTCTGCTGAGGTCGGGGTCATCATCAAGGCCGCCATCCCCGTGGAAGTCTCAGTTTCTTCTATGGCTCAAGACCATAAAAGCATAGGTGTTGATCATCAGATTTTGTATGGTTATGCTTCAATCCCTTCATCATGTGTGTTTCAGTGTGTCCTGTATCTGTATGTGCGTAAGTTGTTGATCTATTTTTGGCAGAACAGTTGTCAGCTGACAGACCTGGCAGATTTGTTCCCAACCCATTCTGATTTGCTCCGTGAATTTTGCCATGGATCTTGACATATCTTGACATGACTGGGATGTTTGCAAAGTCGTTTCTGTTAAGCCGAGGAATTCTCGATCACAAAGTGGTCCGCCCATGACAATACCAACACGGCATGTGAAGCCCTCAGGGCCCCAAGGAAACACTTCTCCTCGATAATGGACCGGTCCATCCGAACCGACCACGAGCCAAACATAGCCACAAAAAGTGCTCAAATAGTTCGATGTCATGCTTCCATCACTGAGGTCCCGGGTCACAGCTACCCCACCAGTTCGCCTTTCGACAGGCCGGCAAGGCCTAGGATAGCCCGCACAAGTTACTGGGATCAGCTTGGCCGCGAGGTCGACAGCCCAGCGTTCGATGTCATCTCATCTGAGACGTGCGCCATCGCCCACCCCAGCGTTGCTGGTCCCAGCTGGGCAGGGACAGGGTGACGCTGATCTCTAAACGAAGGCATACTGATGCTGTTTAAATTGTTTAATAGCTCGGCCAAAATCATCCAAAATCAACATGGGTGTACCTGGTGTTCACCTGGTCAATGTCAAGCCAAACAGCATTGAAGATTGGAGAGATTTTGAGGGCATGCGCTTTTGTTTCCTTTTGGTATTTTCCCCATTCTTGGTCAGACATTGCTGGACCTCGTAGGTCTTGGATGAAAGTAATCATCTTGATCATTTCGGGGACTTGTGGAGCATGATACGGGGCCAAAGGTTCAACGCCTCTGCCCGCAACTCATCACCAAAGCCACGGTGGCGGTCCTGAAGGCACCCAGATAGCACTGACAGCTGCATGGATGGTGATTCCGGGGAGGCTTTTAGACATTTCAACATGTTTGGCATCTGGTTAGCCCATAAAAATCCATAAAAGCCATGCCTTGCCGGTACTGCCGGAGTGTGGGCAAAGATCAGCTGTATTCATTGCGTTGTTGGTGTCTACTTTTGTTTTGTGGCTTGAGATTTTTTGATTGTTTTCATGTGGTGTAGCTACATTGAACGTTTTCAAGATGGGACACTGCTCGTCGAAGCAGAGAGTCATAAGCAGACAGTCATCGCCGTTGTGAACGTGGGAAGGTGCCATGGAACACTGTGGCTCCCAATATTCTCCCGCTGAGCCGCGGGCCTCGTGGTGACCGCGGCCAGGGATACTTGGTAAGGCCAGTCGTGGGAAGGAGTCAGACCACCGTTGTAGTTTAAAATGACCCTTGGGGGCAACCTGAAAGGCCCCCAGATGCTCGAACCACTTTGCAAGACTCCTTTCATGGCGGAAAGCTAGGAGCAGTCTCACTCAGACTAAAGAGTCGAGATGCGGAGTTTGAATTGGTGGCTCCGCCCAACAACAACCTGCAGCTTCTTCGCTGACCTGCAGGAAGATTGAGGCTCACAGTTTGGAAAAGGAATCCACTGTGTCCAGGGCGCTCCTTTGACAGCATGAAATTTACCACTGACATTTTTGCAGGACTCTGACCTATCCGACCTATCCTGGACTTGGCTGAGCGGCTTGGAACAGACTTGAGCTTGGCTTTGGCTCATGGTCGTAAACCCACCTGCTGGATGCTAATGATGCCGCAGTTTTTGGTTCAAAGGCCCGCTGAGAGTCCAGGAGCAAAGAGCTGGACATGGGGACATTGCACCACATGCGTTGCGCCTTGGGTGCCGTGCATGTGCTACTTGCACTACTTGCCATTGCGTTGAGCGGATGCGGGACGGAGGATGAGCCTGGAGGAAGCAGTCCAGGTTGGGGTGTCGAAACCTGCTGAAACCTGCTGAAACCTGCTGAATGTTCAAACCACAGCAGCTTAGAAGTGGCACTGTTGGCTGGGACTGTCAATGTCAACCCTGCAAGGTGTAACCGAAAAACCTGACAACGTCACGACCACTGGATCCGGTGGCTTTCTGTCCACCACGATGGCGACCACAGGCGCCGCAGGACCAACAGCGACGACAGCCCCAGCAGCAACGACAGCACCAACAACAACGACTTCCACTTTGACTCCTGATACAGAGTGGCCACGGTCAGATGCCCTAGATGCTCAATTCTTGATTCAGGCAGGAAGGAGGCAGCTTGTGGGTTTGACGCCACTCTACTCTCAAAGGGGAAACATGGGCCAACCTCTTTTCCATTCCTTTCCCTTCCGCAGGGCTTATGGTTTCCTAAGCTTTGGGCTGACAGAGCCTCTATATATACATGGTTCTGCATTGCTCAGGCGACCTTTGGTCCCACTCACAGCAGCTTGGCAGAGTTGAAGGGGAAGGAGAGTTACGAGGCATGGATTGTTCAACAGATGGCGCTTGATGCTTGGTTTGCATGGTTTGCACTGTTTTCACTTGTCAAGTGCTTCTGTTTGTTGCTGCTCATTTCAGGGTTCTGTGTTTGGATGATTTCGCGACTGTTGAATGCAGACCAAATGCGCCCCTGTCAGCGTGCACCATGAACCACATCTTTTTGGAGCGGAAATATTTGAGATTACCATAGATTTACCAGAGATTTACCTGAGGATCCTTCCCTCCTGCGCAGTCGCTACCGCAGTCGGGTCAATCCCAGCGGTTCCGAAACACGCAGATCCACCATCCCCCGGACTGCTTGTGAAGGAGGATCTCGATGGTCCAACGTGGCATTTGACCAACGCGATGTTGGACTTCAGGTGGTGGCCACTGGGACCGAAATTTTTGTGGATGGGCAACTTTGCAGTATGTTGGATCCCAACTTGCTGAAGAATGGCTTGCCAGCACCAAACACCTGCAACAACGAAGGACGTAGCTGGTGGTCAACCCAAACCTGCGCAGACCAAGTGAAGCGTTGGAACTGTGCTGCCAGCGAGTCCTGGACCACAGATATGACTTGTCGCCAAAGTTGTTGGGATATTGGAAACCCTTATGATGGAGATGACTGCTCCGTGGGTTGGACGAATCTGATTTTCACAGGCTACTTGTGTTCTACCCCTGAAGCAGCTGCAGTTGGTGATTTGATGAGCATGTCAACCTCCACGGACTGCTCAAGCATAGTGGTGATGCGAATCCCTGCCATTTGGATGGATGGCATGACCGACACCGACTTCACTCAATTTGCCATCATTCGCCCCAACATCATTGTACTTACTTCCAGTCCATCAACTTGTGCCTTTGGTAAGTGGCTTCAGGTGAATGGCAGCGCTTATCGATATGATTCGAGGTTCAAATTGGTGGATGCCACTTCGGCAGATCAAGAGGTCTGTGTTGCCGTACCAAGCACCGGCTTCAATTTGGAGCATTGCAAAGTGTTGGCCGATCGGGTCTGCAACGTGGCAGAGGCCAGTTCGGCCAGTCTCAACCTCACTGTGGAGACTTTGGAGCAGCTGTCTTCACAAGGGAGGTACATCTACGAGATCTCAGGCTTACGAACCACGACGAGTCCATGTGGCACTTTGTCCAGGTGGAAACTCTGCACAAGTTGCAGCGCCTCCACACTAGATACAGCCGACAGGAGCTTGATCGTCAATGCCTTGGAGTCCAAAGAAGGTGGGGGAAGCAATGCACAAACGAGTCCACGATCCGGTAGTGTTCACGGTAGTAGGCCTTACAATATCAAGTGCTTCAGGTGGTCGACACTGTGCGAGTTGTTTGCTGATTAAGCGTGTATTCTGATAGGCACCATAGGCAGCGTGAAGTTTTTTGCATGCAGTTTCAGTAGATGTCAACCCGGGAATCGAAGCTCAAACAGATTTCCATGACTGTTGAGTGGTCAGGTGATTTAAGAGACATCTTTGTGAACTGCAACTCTGTCTCGGCCAATGCGGTTGTGAGCATTTCTGGCAACCTCCTGTTTCAGCATGTGCACCTTCAGGAAGGCAATGTCTACGATTTCTTCCTGTGGGTATCAGAACACCCAGGAGGCTCCAATGCCATCACGAAATGGGCCAGCAGCGGCTACACGTTGCAATATCCTGCCAACCACCCCATGGACCGCTTTGAAACAAATCTTGCAAGGCTGCAGTACATTGGCAAAATGGGTGAAACCATTCGATGCTCTTCTGCAGTTGTCGATATGTTGTTGATATTGTGTATAGTTCTTGCATGATTTCTATTGATTTCTGCCAATTTTACCACGCCACTCCCGCCACCATAATTCACGACGCACCAGATGATACCAGATGCAGATGCAGGATCATAGAGGCGTGTCCATCTAAGCAAATCTGCCACCAAACTTACACCAAACTTACACCACATCCAAAGCATAAATCATCAGAATCATAAGTCACCATAAATCACCATAAGTCATCATAATTCATCCAAATATTGAGGATATGGTAGCCTCCCATCCACCGTGAAAAGTGAGACCGTGGCTCTGCAACTGGCGAACCTCTCGAGCTCGCCGAGCTCGGGCGGCTTCACCTTGGCCTGTCCATCTCCGGGGGAAACGGCCAACATGCCACAGCTGGGGAACAACGCGCATTTCTTTACGAGCCTTGGCAGAAAGCCATGGAGAAAAAACATGAGTTTACTGGGTTATACTGGGTTGATGGATTTGATATGATTAGACCAATATTAGATCGAGGGGCGTGTGCAAATACACCAGGGCACCTTATTCATGAAATTTCATGAAATCCTCATATCCCCAATCAGTCCTGGACCAATCTACATGTGACCATTTGCCAAACATGTACGTCTTGATCTTCTGTCAGAGTTGCCAAACAATGCTTCCTAGCGAAATGTTCCAGATCATGTTTGTTGGATTTTCATTCCTCCCGTTGAGCCCTTTAATGAGGATAAATCGCGATGAACGCGAAGGAGATATTGATTTTGACTTCCCTTCCCGCGACGGCGAGACCAGAGATGTCAGCAGGACCAAGATGAATATGTGGATGGGACAGGCCTGTGCCAGTGGAGCGATACAAACCAATCATGGACGGTTGAGCGGATGAGGGGGTTACTACGGTGTATGGCCATGGCTTGTTTTGTAGAGACCAATTGTGATACACGGGATGAGATTTGGCCCATTGGTACCGTACTTAACTCTTAAAGCTCCAAGCTTTACTGACCCGGAGGCAATGTCGGCGCCCGATCAACTGCGACAAAGGATGGCCTGGGCGTTGTCTCAGGTTGTGGTGGTGGGCACCGGAGGCTTCACTCACGAGTGGCAGAATGAGCTGTGGCTGAACTACTATGACATCTTGGTGCGGAAGGCCGGAAGTCAGATGAAGTCAGACACTAAATTGATAGCTTTGGAATTGGTATTTTTTTACATAACTGACATCTTGATCATTCTTCATGTAGGGAACCATCCAAGCATCACAGTCTTGAACATGCCCTCTGCCTTCAATTGGCTGGATCTATTTGGCGACCTTTTCCTGCATGCCTGAGATCTGATAGATCTGATTTGAAAGGCCTTTGGCAATTACTTGGACCTCTTGAAAGAGGTGACCTTCAGTCCGTTGATGGGCGAGTATCTGTCCTTTTTGCGGAATTCTGCCTTCGACCATGATCAAAATTATCCAGATGAGAACTATGCACGAGAGGTGCACCGGATTGGAGGGAGTGGAGCCTACGTAGTCACTTTTAAGTTTGAGTCATTGCATTTGAACTTACTGTATCCTGGTTGGTGTTGGACAAGAACCTCTTTTCCACGCAAATCTCTTACAGGAAACAGAGGATGACTTTGACAAGTCCGTGGGTATCAGCATGTTAGATACCGTACATATGCCAGCTATGGCCGAATGTTTTGCCTTGGACAATTTGGAGGTGATGCAGTTGTTCACCATTGGCACTGTGAAATTGAACCCGGCTGGTGCTGTGGTCCTGGATGATGAAGGCAGCCCCATTCCAAACTACAACAATGAGGAGCGTGGACAGTGGCGGGTCTTGTTCATCGACTCTGAGCCCGGATGGGCACAACCCGCTTGGTAGGTCCATGTAGGTCCCAAGGTTGCGCCAGATTTTGTTTCTTAAACAATCCAAAACCTTCTCACGGAAGATGTAATCTGGCTGCCCAGTAAAGAGATCTTCTTGCTCGAAACTCTCCGGATTATGATGTGTCAGACTGACTGTTAGACAGTGTTAGACAGTGTTAGACATGTTGCACCCATTTGCACCTCAAACAGCTTGAACAACTTTGAGAGCAAAGCGCACAATCCACCTGCATCCGGCAGGACATCATGACCTTCGCTCGCGTCTTCACGGGCTTGGACCGGCAGGCAGCTCGAAGCAATGTCGAGGAGGTCCGCAGCAACAACGGAAAGACGCTGGGCGCCTTGACAGGTCCACCAGGTCCACCAGGTCCACCAGGTCCATGCCAACCTCCCACAGCTATCCAGCTATCCATGCTTTACCTCCACCAGTGGACCGATTGGCACGTTCACATAGCCCAGGCGTAGGTGGAAGGTCCAGGAACTCCAGTGAGTTGCAGGTCTTTGAGTCTGTGGCAAGGCATGACTAGGCCAAAGTGACATCAATGAATCTAGTGCTCGTACAACATGGTAACGAAGGATCATTTTGTGAACAATCCATTTCAAGTTTGTTTGGACACTGCTGGGTTTTCTCGTTATCAGTGCTCAAATTCAGTTGCAGTGTGCATGGGTGAAGAATTGGTCTATTTTCATCTATTTTCCACCTAAAAAATCCACACACACACATATTTGGCACACGCTGCTTTGGATGCCTTGAGTCTTGCATTCTCCGAGTCCAGGAATGCCATTGACCCTATGCAGATGATCGCACGGTGGCACGACAACTATCCTAAGCAGGACTTGGACAAGATGTATTTGGGCGATGGATTGCCTCCATGCTCCGAATTGCCGAAGGCAGTGGGGTTCTCTAGCTCCATGTTTCCACAATAGAACGAATGGGATAAACGTTCTGACCGTTCTAACCATCACGGCAACCCCTGGCTAGGGCTCCTTTTTGCTAACAGGGGCACGCTATGAATTCCTCAGCAGCTACAGTGGTAGTGACGTCCTGAAGCTCCAATCCAGCTCCCCGTTGTACCAAGCCCTGTGCGGTTCTGGTGGAGCAGCTCGGCCGCAAAGGGAGGATGCTGTTGGTTTCAGAAGAAAATTCGTCCAGAAATGTAGAGACTCCGTAGGGACTAGATTCGGATGCCAACTCAACCGCTTCGCTTGGACATAGAACGAAGCCGAGGCATGCTCCTTTCAGCCCGTAGTGATACTTCAGCAGGACTTGACTTGCTCAGGGGATGAGTGCACCACAACATGGCCTCACGTCGTCGAGTTAAGTGATCAAGGCGTTTACTATGAATATTCTCTGCCGCGGTGCATGCATTTATTTTTCTTCGAGGGCAGGATTGTGACAGGCGGGGCATCACGGATGGGATGAAGATGGATGAAGTATCTGGTTGGAGAATGACATTCCATGGACATCCGCGGACTTCATAATTTCCCAAAAAGGTAGAGCAGCTTTGCTTCATTTTGCTTCAAACTTCAGGTGGTGGTGAACGGCGCTGGTGGACAAGCCGAAGGGTGTGTACCAATCCTGAGACCCCCCAGGGCGGTTCATACTGCTGCGGAGGCTGCTCCAGCGTCGCTCCAAGTTGGTTTGCCGACAATGGCATGACTTGCGCCACCGCGAACGACAACACCTTTACACGGGAGGAGCTCTTGGTGAAAGGGGGATGGTTGCGGGTGCTTTTTTGAAGGTGACAGCAGAGCACTTTCAGCACTTGACACATCTTGGCATGGAATCGTGATAAGTATTGATAAGTTATATATAATCATCTATAGAACTGTCTAGGAGTGTAGGTGTACATACATGATACCTCACACCAAATCCAAAACTAATCCCCAATGATTTACCGGATTATGGATTACAGGTTTACGATTTTTTCTGGTCTGGTACCACAATTCAATGGCTTCCTGTCACTCCAGGCGCAGAATTCAAGGGGCCGTGTAAGACCATTTCGCCCGAGGCCTATGGGTTTCCAGTGTTCTTCAAAACTTTATATACCATGTTGTGACAAAATTGAGATATACATGATAAATTGATAAACAACACTAACCAACTGACTATCTCACTAAGCAACTCACCAACTAACTCACTAATTCAGTAACTCACAAACTAACTAGCTCACTCACTACCTTGCCAGCTCACTAACTAGCCAGCCAACCAAGTAAGTAACGAGACGCATAAAACTTAGAAAAATAAGTAAATAAACAAAAATACACATAAATGCATAAGTTAAACATCAGTAAGCAAACATACTGATAAATAATAGATGAATAGCCAAACGCACGCACAAAGATATGTACATAACATACCGGTATAGTATATATATATATATATGTGCAAGCATTTGCAAGCATATGTAGTTAACCGCTTATCTTCATTCATAACTGAACTCCGAGCTGTCAGTTCTTTTCAGGACAGGTGCATGGGGAACGACTGGTGGGCACAGAACCGCTACTGTGAAAAACGGTGTTTTGCGGCAGGCAACAGCTATGGCATCAACTGTTCAAGCGATGGAGACTACAGAGAAGATCATGTCTGTGGTTATGAGGAAGAGCTGGTTCCCTTCAGTGAGGCAGAGAAGAACTGCAAAGGTATTGGCATGAACATCTGTGACAGGACAAGGGTTTGGTGAGGGGAGGAAACGGAAATTGTTCAAGATGGGCTCAACAAACGGATCTCTAGAAAATATGTATTTGGCATAGGCATATAATAGATTATGGCACGGCCTGGTATGACAGACTATTCAGATTCCTTTGGGATAGGACTGACAAATCATGGAAACCAAACATGGCACACCTTGGAAGACCTTGGATAGGGAGACCTCCAGCAGCAAGTGCGGGTACAACTCGGAAACGGCCAAAGTCTGGACCTTGGAAACGTGTTCTGTGAACATCTCCGTGGACTCATCAGGCAAAGTGGCGAGCTACCACACCGACAAGACGAAGATGAACAAAGTCTCGGTGAACTGGGACAATGGGCCGCTTGATGTGAAGAATTGCCCCAGCACTTGCACCTCTCTCACTGATTCGTGTCTTTGCCCAATGCGGATCGAGATCCAAGCAGTTTTGACCGCGTGCCAGCACCGACCGAGCTGAGTGAACTCAAGGTTGGTGCCTTCAAGCCCAGCGCCTCTTGCGCTTCGTGTGGGGAAGTCAAGGCATACTTCAGTGGGAGTATTGATGCTAACACCATCTTCGAGTATCAGGGCAAGTACTTCCGCAACATGCGTAGTGTGGTTGTCGTTGGCGACAAGTCCTTCCGCAACCCACCTGTGATCGGAGCAGATGTTGAACACACGGCCCGCTCTGCCACGCAAGAAATCGAGGCCTTATTGGAGCACTTGGTCTATCATCCCAACACCGCTCCCTTCATCAGCCATCGCCTGATCCAGCGTTTTGTGACCTCTAGCCCTTCAACGGCATATGTGCAATCCGTTGCCACTGCGTTCCGCACGGGACGTTATGGTCGCAGCTATTCTGGAGAATATGGCGATTTGGGTGCCACCATGGCAGCCATTTTGCTCCACCCAGAGGCAAGGGCATCACAGGATGCAGGAGCCCTTAGGGAGCCGCTGGTGAAATTGGTGCACTTTCTGAGGGCTATGGAGTTTGAGGATGCCTCACGGAGAGATCTCTTGTTCGAACTATTCCAGGATAGGATTGGCCAGGAACCATTTGCATCACCCACAGTCTTCAATTTCTACATGCCTGATTACGAATTGCCATCTGGTCACATCGCACCCGAGTTCCAAATCTTCGACTCTGCCGGCTTGGTGAATTTTCTCAATGGGATGTTTTCCTTGATAGACTACCAGGGAGTCACAGATTGCAAATACGGCTTTGGAGTTAAGGTGGACAGATGTGATGCCATGGATTCGCTAAAGCTGACACTCAGCACTAACTCCACCGATGCCTTGAATGATCTGGATCTTTTGCTCACGGGCTCTCGTCTCACAAGTCATGTTCGGGAGGCTGTGATGACCTACAGCAGCACTCAGAATGGCGATGTGAAAGCCATCCAGGATGGTCACCTCTTTCTGAAACATTTTTTAAACACTTTTTCCTCTAAGTTTTGAGTGTATTGATGCATACTTCGGGCCAAAAATGAATGATCGGTTTGATTTCTGACATATCAACAAAGCCCCTCCTCGGGGTTACAACTTCAAAAGTCGGCCAAACCATGTTTCATCATTTTGCTATGAGGTTTTGCAGCATTTTCCCATTGTTCTTCAATGTTTTCCCATGGTTGGATATGGTTGGGACATGGGAAGGAAGCCATGGTTCTGACGCCCGAGTTCAATACCCTGGGTGCTCCCAAGCCTGTGGGACCTCGAGCGCCGGAGACACAGACGGTGGCAAAAGGGCCACCGCGATCCTACAAGGCCTTTGCCATTGGCATGTGCAGTAAACAACAGCATGTCTATACAATTACATACATTCTTACACATATATAATATTGATCAATAGTTAGTGATATTTCTATGCTTAATATTCGTACATGCAAAACCATATACATACAGTATGTTACACACACATATAATATATATATATATATATATTCATTCATTCATGCATTGAGCTTGGCAGGCTTTGGGTGTGCATGTGTCATCTTTAAGTGAGTCAATGAATGCTATCATATCATTTTGGCTCAAGTGGAGTTGAGCCAAAATAGCATTCATTGCTTTCTTTCCCCTCCTGCACAAACCTTAAGAGCCGGCCTCCCGTGGAGAAGCCCGCCTAGGAGAGGGTGCCTGCGCATACCCGCTTTTCAGGCGATATTCTCCTGGGGTGACCAGGCAGCTCTGACCACACCGTGACCGATCCAAGGCAAACCTGAGGATAACAGGTGAACAGACAGACTGCTAGGCAGAAGGCGAAAAAGAGTGCGGAGTGAGAAGTGCTACGAAGTCAGTTGTCACTTTGAGATGCATATATATATATATACATACATATACATATTCACACACACACACATATATATATACAATAATATGCACGTAAATCGCATACACTGTGCGGGGCATGATGACATGTTACTTGAAGTTGGTCCGACATGACGAGAAAGTGAGCTGAAATCCTAGTTTGCAAACACAGTTTGTCTTCAGGGTTTGGCGCGATGTCGCCCCCTGGAGATTCTAGGCAGTGGTCAACTTATACCTGGGCGGTGGCGCGGACACCTTCAACCTGCTGGTGCCAATTAATTGTGCCTTACATGACGAATATATGGCGGTGCGAGGGGAGGCTGCGCTGGGCAACACCAAGCTGCTGGAAATCAGTAGCTCCCAGGCATGTCCAAGCTTTGGACTTCACTACAAGCTGCCGAAGTTGAGGCAGTTGTACCAAGCTGGTGAAGCAGTTGCTACATTCATGTTTCAGGATGTTTCAGGAAAAAACATGAGTTGTGGTTGTGGTGAACGTTTTTGGGAACAACCTGAATGAAACAAATAGGACCAATCTTGTTTTATAATGGCTGTAACGCTTGTAACCGATTGCGAGCCATGCGCTCTACTTGGACCAAACCAAGGCTTTTGTCAGCAACATTGGCGCCCTGGTGCAGCCGTTGACAAAGTATGAGTACAAGAGTGGTACAAAGTCCACCTGCGTCGGTTTGTTCTCGCACTCAGACTTTCGGATGCAAATGCGTGGGGCAGCATGAGTGTTGTGTTACTCTCGCAGCCATCTTAGGCAAGGTGCCTTACTTGCACAGTAACTAACAAACACCGCCTCTACTAGTTCTGATAGCGGAGGGAATGCCGGAAAGAATAGTGTCCCTACTACAGTGGTTTGGAGGGTCACGGCTTGGGAGGGTTGAAACTTAAGACACAACAGAACACACATGCCGCCACCCAGCGTGCTCAGTTGCTGTGCTTCAAGTTTCAAAACTAAGAATTACTGTATAAGATGAAAGACCTGATGGCGATGAAGAGAGTGAAAGACATTGTAAGGGTGGTCAGAAGGTGTAACAGGGGTGGTGAAGGTTAGGTGCTGCCAAGGGTAGCATGACAATTTGTCCATCGCAGCCCACAGCATCGAGGACCAGACTGCAGCTGCTCAAACCTTGAAGTGTCAGGCTCGACTTGTGATATGGACCAAGAATGACACACACACCCACACACACACACACACACACGCATATATATATATATATATGTATATATGTGTATGTATATATATATATAGATAGCAGAAATAGCAAGACAGGAAATTATCGATTTATTGCATAAAACAATAATTTCCTGTCTTGCTATTTCTGCTAGATATCATAGATGGACAGAATTTATCTCGGCACTTTTCGCACTGCCAGGTGGCTGGAGCATCACCCAAAGGGGTTGGTGGCCGCATGGCAGATGTACTCGGAGCCGGAAGTCAGAAGTTTTTCGGTTGCACAGTGTCCGGGACTGCCCCCGTCAGCCCCTGTGCAAAGGTGTACAACAAGAGAACTCACTCACTCCTGTGTCATGCAAGGCTATCCCAAGCAAACTTCATAGCGTAATGGTGGAACACTTTTGTGAGTGCTTTGCTCATTCTGCTCTGTGTTTGAATCCATGGCCCAGGTTTTCGACCAGCTCCTTTTCCCTCAAGGGCAAGAAGACGTGGTCGGAAGGATTCAGTGTGATACAGCAGTCTGTGGATGGCAGTGGCGACATCCGCACCCTTGAGAACTATGTCGCACGAGCCTTGGCAGAGAAGTAGAGAGACGTGCTACGATGTGCTTGTGGTATCTTGTGGTGGTCTTCCCTTATCATGTCGAAGCCTGTCCTAACTTCCCATACCCTTTCGGCGGTATCTAAGGAAGGCCACTCATCGACAACATCACCAAGGAAGAGTTAGGAAACATTTATTCGGAGGAGTATTCCAAGAACCTTGGGAAAATGGTTGACAGCGCTAACATCCTTGCAGGCCAATTGGGCAACGTCACCCTGAGCAGCACGTGGCCAGAAACAGAAGATTGGACTTTTCTCAGCCTCCTGCGACAGTTCCAAGCGGTTTCCAAGTTGATCGCAACAAGCCAAACTCGCCAAATTGAACGTGAATTTTTCTATGTAGAGCTGGGAGGTTTCGACACGCACAACGAGTTTGAGAAATTGGATGAACTCTTTGCTTTCATCGATGATTCCCTGGATGCTTTTGTCAAGGAACTCAAGGCACAGGCGCGATCCCACAGGGTACCAGGATTCACCATTCAACGCTCGACTGTATCATTTACGTTCATTCACCTATCAGACCTGTCGGTGTTCCGTCCCCAAAGCCCTGGAAACCTCCCCTTTGTGACTACTAGCATTCGTTCTTTTGGTTCGTGGTGGCTTCTGTATTTCTACTGAGTGGTTAGCTTGTTTGCCCTATGCCATCGTCTGACTTTCACAGAAAGTAGAATCACATGTCATAGATGTCATTGGCACAAATTTAGACCATCAGAAAAGTAGTCCTCAAATAGGCATGGATCATGGGTAGGCAATTGGCTTGAGAAATTTGTTGGCTTCAGGGAGTCTTTGACTCAGTGGTCTTGGTCACAACCTCGGACTTTGGTCGCACCTTGACATCGAATGGCAAGGGAACAGACCATGGCTGGGCTGGCAACCAGTTCGTGGTGGGTGGCAAGGTGAAGGGCGGTGAGATCTACAACGAATTCCCGACCTCCCTGCTGGAGGGGAATTTGTATGATGTGGGCCGAGGACGTATGATTCAAAGCTGCGTTTTTTTTTGGTTTCATCGCTACTGGTGGAGACAACCAAAAGAGTGTCCAAACGAGAGTTTTGTGGAGAAATGCCACGAAAGGGTTGCAACAATCTGCCAGTTGAGATCTTTTTTCCTTGTCATCGATCGCACTGTCAGGACGAATGATTCCCCGGTATCCCTGGGAGAGTGTGATGCTGCCCATCGCAGAGTGGATGGGAGTTGATGCAATGGACCGCAGTACGGTCTTCCCAAACCTGCATCATTTCAATTCCTCTCTGCTCCTTGCGACAAGCGCACTCTTTTCAACCTGAGTTGCAGCAGGCGTTGCTGCCGAATATTCCAAAATCATAGAATTGTTATGAATTGTTAAATGCTTCAAGCATCCCGAGGGAGAACTGATCCCGTTCCCCTGTTGGAGGCTCAGTCTTGGTGATTGCACTCTGGCCGCGCTCCCTGCCAAGCAGGACGCAAGTTGCCAGGTGTCATCAGCACATATTTGTTGGTCCTCCATTTTTGGTCATTTTAGTGGGAACTTTGGGGCATGCAGAGGTGACAGCGGCCTCCTGCATTTGCTTAATCAGGTTTGGCAGAATTTGGTGGAAGCTCATGAAGAATGATGAAAACAAAGAGATAAGTAGAAGTGATATGAAGTGATGTCATGTCGTGCTCTTGATATTGCCACACCTGTTCAAGTGTTTAGCCTCCTTGAACCCTTCACGAAGGGTCATGATGGGTCCGCAATTCTGATCGATGGATCTAAATCCATAGATCCATGGGGTCTCATTTATCAGCTGCCATGCTAAGCAAGGTGCTGCAACACCCAAGAATTTCCGAGGGGAAACCATGGGAAACCATGGGAAACCATGGGAAACCAGAGGTCAGAAGTCATCGGTTCGATTTCAGTTCGAGGCACGAGAAGCTCGTGCGTCGTAGGCACCTTCAAGAGCCACACCATCCTTGCTTTTCCGCCTCGCTGTGCAGATGACTGTCAGTTGATGTCAGTTGTCTCAAGCCCTTTGGCTCAAACTGGAAGTTGGGGCAACCTGTCGCCAGCATGTGGAAGGCAGCGGTTTGGGCACCTGGTGATTTCCTATGATTTTCCCATGTTCTGCACGTCCAGGATTGGACAGGCTAAGCCAGCTTATTTGTTGCATACCTGCGCAGTGATTCACAGGACCTTGGCACATGACAATTCTTTTTCGTGGACATGATCGTGTTGACTCCAACATAGTTACATAGTTACATAGTTCACCAAACTCGAGATCGAAGAGGGGCTTGTGTTGTGAGTTCAGGCTTACCTGAAGAACCGGATACAATCAATGGGCAAATAATGATAAACAACTATATACTTTTCGGCAAACCCATTTATTGTAGGGCTTCGCACATTGGCGATGCCCCAAGGGTTCAAAGAAACTCGAAATGACACCTTAAGGAAACCCTAAGCGAAACCCTAAATGAAACCAAAAAGAAACCCTAAATAAACCCAAAAAAACTTAAATGAAACCCTAAATCGAACCTTAAAGAAACCCCGACTGACACCCTAAAGAAACCCTACAGTAAATGAAGCCCTAAAAAATCGCAAATGAAATCCGAAAGAAAACTTAAAGATACCCTAAATGACACCCTAATGAAACCCTACATGAAACCTTCAAAAAATCTTAAATGAAACCTTAAAGAAACCCTCAAGAAATCCTAAATGACACCTAAAAAAATCAAATGATGCCTTAAATGAAACCTAAAGAAATCCTAACTGAAACCCTAAATAAAACCTCAAAGAAACCTTATATAAGGAAACCCATATGAACGTTTGAAGTACCAACATGTAGCAAATACCATTCAAAATGAGAGGTTGGAGTGCAACACTGTAGCAAAATACCGTGCAAAATGGAAGGCAAATATGCTAAAATGTAGCAAATACTAGTACCGTGCAAAATGGAAGGTGAACATGCCCAAATGTAGCAAGTACCAGGCAAAACTGACAGGTTCTAGTTTCAAACTGTTGCAAATACAAGGCAAATGGTATCAGGAAAGAAATCAAAAACACCGTCCCAAACCTTATCAAAAACAACCTCAAACTATTCTTCACCCATTGGAATATATTAGACAATGTTCTGTATATTTCTTTGTCAATTTTTGTGCAGAATCTTGGGGCACTTGGAATTGTTGGGCTGTTGGCATCAAAAGCTCGGTAGGCCCAGCCAATGATGCTGCGCTTGCGCGGCTTCCGTGCAGCTTCATCCTGGTCTCGCTTCACAGTGGCTTGGTTGACTGGTTAAAGATTTGCTTCTTGGTTACCAATATTGGATTTATGTTATTTAAATTTATATTAATCATTTTTTTCACTGGTTTCTTATAGTTTGTATAGTTGTTCCGGATTGTTCCGGGTTCTAGTTGTTCTAATGTCAACCCTGGATCAATAAACCCCTAGGTTTAATTGGGAGGGTACCACAAAAAAGTATCATATTATGACGAAAATGGAGGAGTCCCCCCATTTTTTTTATAAACCATGGTCCATTCGTTGTTCTACTTTTTGCTGAGACTGCAGACTTGACCGGTTTTTTGGGGGCTGTGAGGCGCCTCCAATGGTCTACATCTCCGGTGAGGACGGCGGGCGTTGTGGGTCTGCAATGTTCAGCTGTGACCGGGAAGCGATCAGGAGATGTCACAGTACACCATGGAGTTGATCATGGACAAATGGGTGAAGCCTTCAGTGGACATCTCGAAGTGGGAGTTCTATGACTTGAGTTGCAAGGACCATTGATGACCATTGATGACCATTGGGGTTCTGAGCTCTGCCATTCTGGTGATTTTTCGAAGAGGTGATGGTGCATGATCCATCTGCCAGGAACGTGATGCAACCAACGATCAAGTCCTGAAGGATGGGGCAAGATTGGAGCGTTCTTCCTGATGAGCAAAATCTGTGCGTTGCAGCATGGGTTTCCAACTTTTTCTGTGAAGTACCACGCATGGTAGGACGCTGTAGCTGCTGGAGCTCGAATCGGTTCCATCTTCAAAGAGCCCTGGGCCTCAGTGGCAATGAACGAATTGGATCAAATTCAACCATCCCTTCTAGCCAACAATGACAGGTATCTAAGTTATCTACTGTGGTCAGTGCTGTTGCCGTTCACCAAGGCCGACCATCACCCCCACGAAGGAACAGCCAACATCTCAGTGAGATTTTTCCTACCTCGGACAAGATGGCAGGATGTCTTTGATGATGCCAGCGGGCACCCCTGAAAGGGGCCAGCAAATTGTTCTGGGTGTTTTTTTTGGATAATGCACGGATGCACGTTGAAGATATTTGGTGATAATGCCTCTTGAGGGCGTTTGTTTATTCGTTTCTGACGTTGTTGTTGATCGTCACGGACTGATGACCTGATTATTCGAAGAGCTACTGCTGCTGCTGCTGCTGATGATGATGATGATGACGACGGCGAAGATGACGACGACCCTTTGCAACAAGGATGGCGTCCATGGGCCTTACCAAAGCTTTGGGCTCACCAAACGGATTGATGTCCACCACTCAGATTCTGCTTCCGCAGTGCATCGCAGTGCCAAGTGAACCCAATGCTTGGTGACCAGAACGTGCTGACATGTCCACAATAAATCATATTCAGAATACTTGTCCTATTTGCGTTATTTGGTCCTACTGGTGGTGAGAAAGGCCCCATGGTAACGAGGGTTTTCTGGCAAGGCGTCGGGGTTGGAATGGAATCACTATCTCCCGGGACAGTGGCTGCGGTGAGGGGTTGCGTCAGTTTGGTCGGTTGCCATGGAAGGGAAAAATGGTATGGTTTGTTGCTTATCACCTTTTCTCTTGCTTAAGAGCATATAATTATAACTAATTATAGACATGTAACATCCAGTTATATCCAGTTATCAATTAGGTATAATAACTGTAATATCCATGTAATCTAACATATCATCTTTTGTCAAAGATTTGTCGATTTCGGAGGACACCATTCACATCCCTGGCATCGAGTTGGGCTTCAAGAGACCCGTGCTCTTCGAGCGCCATGCCGTGGGCGGTGAGTATGGAGCTGGCTGGAAGAAGGCCATGGTCATGGGCACCAAGGGGGCCACAAGTTTGGGGCATGGGTGGCCAACCAAGAATTTACAACATATTACAAAATCATACAAAATCTATTTAATATATATGTATACATATATATATATACATATATAGATACATATATATAAATATACATAACTATATAACCATACTTTATCTATCTATCTATCTAATCCTAATCTAAATCTAATCTAAATCTAAATCTAATCAAATCTTATCTTATCTAATCTTATCTATCTATCTATCCATCCACCTATACAATGAGTATAATATATATGATCTATGATATGATTATGGGCCCCAAACGAGTGGTGTCTAATTTTTGGGCACCACAATTTTAGCCCAGTTTTGGGACCGCTGTGCACCTGGGAAATTTGATGACGCTTGCGTATCATAAATAAGTGTTGGTGTTGCTGTCGCTGTCAAGCTGTCAGAGATTGCTGAAATGTTGTGGCAGGTGGGCAAGGGACGGGTGCTCACCACTTTCTTTCCAGAAAGCATGGATGAGGCAGCTGAGCAAGCCCGAATGTTCTTTCGGCCTGTCGTAGACCGAAGATGCCGTCCATGATGATTCAGATCATTTTGATTTTCATTGATGAATTTATCGACATCCTGAACAGAACAGAAGGGGCAAACCGAGGCAATACCATGGCAATAATGATTGATCTTGATTGCCCCGCTTTCCTGCAGGGAAAACCCATCATCGTGGACGGCCGGGAGGTGAAGGATGATCGAAGTGTTTCGGCCTCGATCCACCAGATGAGTCAAATCATTTTTTTATCTGTCACGAAAGCTAGCGTCAGCTAGCTGGAGTCTTCTTGCTTTAGCAAGTATTCCGGGGGCTGCTCAAGGACATCACGTGATTTTTCACGCGAAAGGCCCCCCCCCAACCCCACCACCATCAC
>Ga0126342_10004424_pt1 | contig 23969 bp, 17 predicted proteins | sample Cyp1metagenome_FD_92528 | JGI IMG/M metagenome (GOLD analysis project Ga0126342, IMG submission 92528) | Coral microbial communities from Lord Howe Island, Old Settlement Bay, Australia - Cyphastrea 1 metagenome | ecosystem: Host-associated > Invertebrates > Cnidaria > Coral ...
AAACCCTTACATAGCTAAGAAATCTGGGGGCTGAATTTCTTAGCCAAGTATTGAATTCAACCCTTGCCCGGTAACGTCTCCTCTACACAAGGCTCTTCAAACCCTTACATAGCTAAGAAATCCAGGGGCTGGATTTCTTAGCCATGTGCTATTTTAGAGACTAGCCTAACTGCTAGCGTTTGTTAATTTCTGGTTGGTGGTTGACCTACCCCTCTGAAAAAATATGAGTTCGTCAGTTGGGATTATGAAATTCCCAACTGAATGGAAAGATACAAAAAAGTTCCAAACCACCAACCAGATATTCAGTTTCTGGGATTAAAACAAAACAAATCGAGCGGGTGCAGTATGTTACCTTGGTAACTCAAAGCATCGTAACTCAACGCTATTGAGTGTTCCATCACCCATTCATCAATAAACAATCAAACTACCCAACCATCAATAAACAATCAAAATTCCCAAACAAACTATTCTCAGTTACCCTCTGGTAAACTAACATAGCTATGGAAAATCACCATGTTTAATGGGAAACTTCACTACAAATGGCCATTTTCAATAGCTATTTTGACATAACCAGAGGGTAAGTCACAATTCGACACCCAAACCCTCCGCGCCAAACAAGCCACGCACCCGTTCCGAACCTGTGGGCTTTTCCAATGGAACGGAGCTCACATCCGGCACAGCCTCTGGACGGATTGGACGGATTTTCACCCACAAATTTATGGGATGTACCCTCTGGTAAACTAACATAACTATGGAAAATCACCATTTTTAGTGGGGAAATCCACTATAAATGGTCATGTTCAATAGCTATTTTGACATAACCAGAGGGTAATGTGGTTAAAACAATGATTAACATTGATAAACCATCCCCCAAATCACCATTTTTATAGGTGGGATTCAAACCATTCCCAAATGGGTAGTCTATTATTGTTCTAACCACATTAATGGAGATACAATGGTATTGTTCTTTCGCTATGCAACCACTGCTGCAACTGGGCATCAAGTTGCAAGGTTGCTTGGACAGATGCGCGCAACCCAGTCACAAGAATAAATTAAGCGTTGGCGTGCAGTCAACATGATGTTGTCATGTTGGAAATCATGTCCCTCATAGTCGTCAATGTGTCTAAACTTGTTCGCTGCCAACCCTAGGTTTGCGCGCGGCGAATCCCGCATATCCTTTGAAATGCTCAAATCCCTGCGTAGGGTTTTATGTTTACTTTCCAAAACAACAAACCCTAAAACCCTAAATTAAATCCCTAAATCCTGAAAACTTAAATCAAAATCACTGCGTATAGCCAGTGTTTTCATTCATCCTCTGGTGATAAGTATATCATATTGTTTGGATGTGTTGTTTGAGTGTGGGCGAACCCGGGGTTTGGAGGGAACTTGTTGTGAATAAGTTTGTTAGAATTGAAGGTCCAATGTTGTCTAAGTCTGCCGAACCTACGTTTCCCAACATCCCTAAACTCTGCACTGCCATTTTAAGTTCCTTGGCTGGAGCTCTAAGAATATGTCCAGCAAGTTCAATTCTACGTTCATCAAGAAAATCTGTAAACGGTTTTACATCATTCCCTTCGGGATTTGCAATTTGGGATGCTTTGTCAGAAACTCGCTGGTGTGTGTTGCTCCTGTCAACATAAGTACTTGTCATCTTCAACATCTTTCTCAGGCCTCTTAAATGGAAGGCATTCAGCTTTCTGCGAAGGGAATTGGTCAGGTGGACCGTTTCCAAACTATAAAGGAAGTTTGCTTTTGATTGCCGCATCATGTACTCATACATATGTTTACTTATGGATTATAATGGGAACGATTAATATTCGATATCTGCAAAAACATAATTGATTATAATGGAAATTGAGATACAATCTACCACAATTGGGATACAATTGGTATATTGTGAGAAAGATTGGGAACATTATGATATATACTCCAAAAACACAATTTTGGTAGTGCCTCATAGTTGGCTAAGTTGGTTTACTACCTCAATAGCTAGGTTTATGATTGATAGACAAATTGAACTAGTCAATGGGGGTTGTAAGTTATGTTGTTGCCCAGGCCTAAATCATCCTAAATCCCTATCCATCGAGTTGCTTTAGCAGTTTAGCTAGCTATACAAGCTAAATCACCATTGATTGAGTCTAAATCACCATGGTTTTGCACCTTACCAGGTGGTAAACTGTTACATAACTATGAAAAATCACCATTTTTAATGGCAAAATCCACTATTTCTATGGCCATTTTCAATAGCTATTTTGACATAACCAGGCCGGGTAAATCCCCATTTCGGATGGATTTTTCCCCCCACGATCCGATCGTAAAGCGCCCATGACTCCGCCTTCTGTGGCGGTCTCTGTGACGCTGAGGCTCCTTGGGTCCAAGGATGCTCCGACCTGTGGCTCTTTTCGCGTTTCGGACTTTCCGGAAAGCCCCAAAAAAGGCAGGGGTAATGGTGGTTAATGGTGGTTAATGGTGGTTAATAATGGTTAATTATGATCTGGGTTGGTGGTTGACCTACCCCTCTGAAATATATGAAAGTCAAATCCCATATATTATGGAAAATAAAAAATGTTTGAAACCACCAACCAGTTACAAAGATTTAGTCCAGGCTAACATCTTGTAACCAGTATTACTATAGGCTTTTTAGTCTTAGTAATCATTAATCTGAATGGATAATCAAACAATAACCAATGGATAATCAATGAATAATCAAAGAATAATCAATGAATAATAAATGAAACCATTCCAAAAAAATGTACTGAAAGTGTTTTACTTGGATGATGAATGGATAATGAATGGATAATGCGTGCACAATCAAGTTCTAATGCTTAGCGCCTGGAAATAGACATAGAGATTTAGTCTTCTAAGCATGAATAATCGATAATCAATTGACAAACAAATAGTAGATAATCGATGGATAATCAATGGATAATCACTTTAAGGCATCTTCTGGAAATCGTGACTTAGGGTAAATCCATCTAATCCAAAACACACACAACAGAAATCTCTGTTTCGTGTGGCGGACTGCAGGCCATCAAATTTAAGCTACACAATGTTCGCTGTCTGTTCAAATGGTTGAGAAGGGGATTCTCCCCAAACATTCAATGGGAATGACTCAGGATCCTCAAATGGAGGTACAGTACCATATTGTTGGCCATATGAATTGTGGGGATATTCCCTGAAATTTAGGCCTGAAAAATAGGCCAAACATATATGGAATCGGTACCTCCAATAAATCGGTTCCTGTTGCATGGCCATTGATTCATGGATATTCCCCATGAAATGTGGTTACGTCACGTACCATGAAATCCCAAGCTATTTTTATCATCGGAATCTAGCAGCCACTGCGACTTTTTGCTTGTGATTGCATGGTGGACTTCAACAGAAAAAGCCAACAGGTTTTGGCTCTGAAGATCAATCATCACCATTAGACAACCCAATACAGGGCACATAGCGGCTGGATTTTTTGAAAAAGAAGTCGGGCGGTGACCTGTTGGTTGCGACCTGTAGGGGGTGACCCCTCTATTCGTCAACCGGCAGCTGGTGAACCCCAGTTATGTTTCTTGGTTTATGACCCCTTAAGTAGTTCGATATATCATCTAATATCTACAGGATGGGGCCCCCCAGTGATGTGAACGTTGGCTTATAAACCATGATAATCCCCATGAAAACTAGTTCGTGAAATATCTACCATAAACCCAATCGTTAAATCAACCACAAACATAAACCAACTGAACGCTGGTGAACTTTCCGGCCCTTTTTCTGGTCTGGTGGTTGACCGGCTTCGCCCTCTGAAAAATCATGGTTTGTGAAAGTCAGTTGGGATGATGACATTCCCAATATATGGAAAATATATGGAAACCACATAATAATATACTTATTAGTGGATGATTATTCATATTATTCCCAACTGAATGGGAAAAAATGATGACATATGATGACATTCCTAAAGTGAATGGAAAGTCATAAAAAAAGTTCCAAAGCACCAACAAAAGTGGTGTTTTTAAATAATGATGTCCTCCACGTCAAACAAAAATCCGAAAATCTGCGCAACTTTCAGCAGTTCCCACTGGTCCAAGCTGGCAGGATAAGAGCTACGGCAAGTCCTCGACGATGATATTGAAAACAGGCTCTCTCGACCCATCAAAACGATCTTGTTGGCTAGGAAGAGCATGACCTGAAAAATCGTCAATCTTCTCCCATTGGCCATGTGCCAAAATCCTTAAGTACTACGCAAAGAGTCCCGCGGCAGTGAAACAGTGTGACGGCGTCGCCGTTTCAGAAAACCAGGGCAGATTGACGACCAAGATATAGGGTACATACCAGGAAGTTGTTGAAGGTTTCCTTTACCAGATACCCTCTGGTGAACTAACATAGCAATGGAAAATGGCTATTTATAGTGGATTTTCCCATTAAAAATGGTGATTTTCCATTGCTATGTTAGTTCACCAGAGGGTATTCACCCTTTCTGATACACTTCTGGTGGTAGATTTGGGGTCTCTGTGACTGTATTCACCCAAGCTACCGATTTACAGGATTTACATGGATTTACTGTTACACCAAATTGGAGCAAGACTGGGACCGAACGGAAGCAAGGTAAAACCATAAGCTCTTTGTTGGTAAAGGTCTGTTCTTAGCGCAGTTCGCAAGCAGAGTGGGCTCAGGAAAAAGGCGCGTTATCTCCTTAGAACAAACCTTGCGCAATGACGGTTCAGGGCAAAACATATCTATCCGTCCCGGGAGCTCTTCCAAGCACCATAACTAGGCGCAAGTATGATTGAGTCCCGGCTGGCAAGGGAAAACAATTCGTGTACTTAGAACGTAGAAGCTGCGCAATGATCATTCCCCTCATTTTTGTACCACGAAGACCCATACATGGCATACATGGGCACCTTTTTCAAAGCTTCAATCCATGTGTAAGTTGAATTTCCATTTCTTCAGGTCAACCGGTTGTGACTTTTTGTTTGTCAAATCTCGACATATTCTCTTCGAATCATCCCAAATCTCAGTGGTATCTAAATTCGGCGAAGATGTGGTCGCAAACCAGGCTATCCCCTGGTTACTTAACGAAAATCACCATTTGTAATAGGTAAGCCATCTATAAATAAATGGGCCATTTCCCATGGCTATGTTAAATAACCAGAGGGTACTTGGTGCTTGATCTTCCTTCAGACATGGAGATTTAACATGGTTTAACCAACCATTTGATCGGGATTTTTCTCGTTGATTTATGGCCAAGTTAAATAAGTTAAGTTGTCGTGTATTTCACCAGGTTATCTCTTGGATCTATGGAGATTTTTAAATTATGATATATCATGATATATCAATAGTTCATGTAATGGTGGGATCTGCTCAATGACAAAAGCTAGGATTTCAATCTTTACTTCCGATTCACCTTTGATCTGTCCTAAACATCCTATAGGATTCTTCCCAGTTGCAATGGTATATTGAAAATATTGATCAATTCCCTCCCAGCCTTCCGCAAATATGTTCATAATTCACAAAGCGGAAAAACAACATGCTCATAAGGCAAAATCCAACAGACCCCTAGAGTATACCGTTTGCCACCTAAAGTACCTAAAAATGGCAAAAGGAATCCTTTCATTTGGGGTGATGGACTTGGGGTGTGCTCCAAAGGTATAATCAAATCTGATGTTCAAATCATCTTAGAATGTGGGGCCCCTATTCGATAGCGTTCGGTTGGTGAACATAACTTCAATAACTATGGTGTATGATACCTATAACTATCGTTTTCATGGGATTTATAAACCGATTTATATCTGGGGCCCCACGTTGATCCAATATACTGTCCGTAGTTAGATGAGGTTATGAAAATTGCCCACTGACCATCATAGCTAAGTTGGTTGCTAGCTTAAGTGGATTATAATGACATATAATGACTGCATCTACAGTCAGGGGTTATAAACCAACAAACATAACTGGTTGGTGGTTTCAACCCCTCTGGAAAATATGAAAGTCACATGGGATTATGACATTCCCAATATATGGAAAGTCATATAAAATTCATGCTCCAAACCACCAACCAGATATATAACTAGTTATAAAATGTTATAAACTAACTTAGCAATCACACATCAGTGAATCAGCTATCCAGATAAATCCCAGCAAATCACTGATGTGTTTCAGACTTAAATCACATTATTTTTTCCCCCATGGAAAACATGGGAAAACCACCATGTTTTAATATATGTCATGGCCAAAAACATGTGAAAACCACCACATGTCATGTTTTTTTTCCATGGTTTTTCAGGCTTTTCCAGGGCTTTTCACCATGTTTTCCATCTCTTTCCCATGTGAAACCACCATTCCCTCATCGTTTGTCATCGTTTTTCCACCATTTTTCCGGCACACCTGGAGGCCGCGGTCTCCAGGAATGGATCCGCATCGGCGTGGCTTAGACTTTGATCCACCTGGGAAAATGCATGGAAATTGCCATCAAAAATGGAGGTTTCAATGGGAAGTTACCCTATAAACTCCTTTATAAATGGAGGTTTATAGCGAAAAAATCGAAGTATATTGTTGGGAAAATGCTGGGAAAAGTGGGTGACTTAACCATGAAAATGATGGACAAAATGGTGATTTTGCCAAGACAATTAATTGGACACATCGTGATTTTTTATGGTGATTCTTAGTGACTTAATCAAGAAGCATGGCAGAATTCACATATATTCACATGATTTAAGCAAGAGAAATGATGGAAAACATTGGGATTTCACCAAGCATTCCATGGGGAATATACAATGAATTTATATTAAAGTGGTTTATCACGACCAGCTTGACTGCTGAGACGAGGGGGGAGTATATGATATCTCAAACTAGTTGATGGGGGTCAAAAAAACTAACTAATAGACTAATGTTTAAGCGCAAACTTAGGATTTAAATCATGATCGTCTATTTATTTTAGGTATGCCTTAAAAATACTAAAGGATACTAAAGGTATAAGATATCATCAAACATGGATCCAGGAATGACAGGACTTGATCACTACTTGGGCCACTTGGGTATGCATCCCAGTAAGTAAGTGGCTAGGAACCAAATTGCACCGTGCTGGTGTCGAAGTTAAGCATATTTCATGCTCACCAAATAGCAGCAACTGAGAAAATTGTTACAGTTCGGAGCTTCATGCTGTCGCACCATTGAGTGCAGAGGTGTACGCTTCTACAGGGTACGAGTAGGTGATCTTTGGATCGATGCAACGTCCCTTGCTTCCGCATTTCAAGTCCTCGTTGACGTTCTTCCTGTTCTTTTCATGTTCTTAGAACGCGCAATTTGCTTAGCCAAAAAAGGGTGTTCTCTGCGCTAGATGTGGTGTATGACGAATACCGCATTGATACCGTCGCGCGAATTATTGGCTGGTTAGTAAACATTCCTATTAGTGGGTTATAATAATCCCAAACAGCCTGTTGGTATAACCTTCCACAACCAATCACTGGAGGTTTTTTGAAGGCTCAAATGTGGCGTATGAGATCGGTCAATGATAATAAGGGAACGGACACTGAACATGACTTGGTTCCACCCCCTTGCGAACCATCTTAATGACTAATACTGAGACACATGGTCTTGCGAAACATTCCAATCATCCAATCCCTCTAATTGTATACAACCTTCCCTGCGGGGTAGCCTTAAAGCAAACAAATCATGCTTGGGTGGGAAAGCTAGTTCCATAATTCCCCCATATATCATATATTCCGCTGGGCAGTTGAAGTACCAATCATTAATACTTTCCATAAAAATCATATCATCAATTTAGATTGAAGCAGTAGTGCCCTGAAGCCCTTGGTTTCAGACTGTCCATATTGGCATTGAGAGAACTCAACTCTTGAGTTGGATGGGAACTGGGCCCCCCCAGTTATAAATCGCTTTCTGAATCCCATGAAAACGATAGTTATACGTAGGTATCATAAGCCATAGTTATTGAAGTGATGTTCACCAACTGAACACTATCAAACGGCCCCACATTGTAGGGGGATTCTACTATAGATAGGAAGTTTATCCCACTATTTATAGGCTTTCAACATCTTTCAACCATCCTTTTGCTGCAGGATTTCGCTGGCGCATCCACCGTAGGATTTCAAGACTCCCAGTCCCATGGATCCAACAAGAATATTGCCATTCTCAAGCTGAAGCCGAAGATTTATGACTAGCTTAAGTGGAATGTACCCTCTGGTAAATCAACATGGACCCTGAAAATCACCAATTTTTAGAGGAAACTAATCTTTCCAGCCACGCCTGCTCCCTGTAAGCAAACCACTCCAAAGGCTCAGATCTGTTTTCCAATCGTACCTCCATCTTCATGTCAAGGGATTTGCTCAGATACCGCATAGCGCGCCGATAGTCCATTCCTCGCAAAATGACTTCTCGGGCCATTCCATTTGCGGCAGCCACAAGGTCATATGCCACATCCTGAGTCTTGCCATACCAATTACCAGTCACAAACGATGATATCGATGGTCCAAGGGGCCGCACCACTGCTGTGGTTGCAGGGTGCATGTCGCATTCGAGCAGTCTCGTCAGATATTGCAGTGGGCCATCGTGTATCCTTTCAGACGACACCACATGTCCTTGAGCTTGCTGCACAGAGTTCCAAGTCAATGTCAGCAGAAAAGCAACTGCTAGTAACACTTCCTCCAACCCATATCTGGCAGGGTCTATGTTAATTTACTGGAGGGTAATGGATACATCTAGAGTTAGTTGCGTTAAACAACCCCCTATCCCATCTCATTATACTTGTTGGTGAACAGGTTAACTATGGATTCTCATCAACCCCATTAAAATACATAGTATATATAATCCCTATACCCTCTGGTAATTTAACATAACTATTGAACATGACCATTTATATTTATAGTGGATTTACCCATTAAAACTGGTGATGTTCAATAGCAGAGGGTAACCCAATCAACCCATGGTATTTCAATAGCTCACTTGGGGAACGTTTTTGTCAAATTCCACTAACCATCCATGGTGAGGTCATGTGTGGTCGTCCTGATGGCCGAGAAGCAGTGAAATCCACATCTTTGGTCAACTGCGATTTCTCCAACTGAGCAAGCCATGGAGAAACCCTGGGGAAATCGATGGAACACATGCTCTGATTTTCCACATCTACGTGACACCGTTACGGGTAGCACTGGTTCGCATGGGTTCGTCACCTTTCCCATGATGGAAACTTCGCAAGAAATCAGTGGATGAAGGTGGGTGTCCACAATAGAAGTAGGACATCAGAAACTGACCTCGTTCCTCATAAAAGCACTTCAGTTGAAGTGAATATGCCCATCAAAATGGCTAGACCATCTAAAACAAAAATAATGTGTATATATATAATTATATATATGACAATAAACATCCAGCAAATGGTGCTTTAAAAACTATCATGCACGCACGCTGCTCCATGGAAACGCCACAAATGTTCTCAGAGTATCAGGCTTTTGAGCCATGGAAGGGATGTAACAACTCGTGTCTTCTTATATTGAATCCATTATTTACAGAAGTGATAAAAGAAAACAAACATATTATATGAACTTAATGATACAGTAAGTGAATCCATCCATTATTTACTGATATTGATCTAGTGAACTAGTTATAATTAGCTTATAAGAAGAAAGTTATAGATATAAGACGGATACTGATTATGTCGAATTATTAAAAGAACTTAGTGATAATTAGCTGCCAGTGAACCAAATGAAGAGAATTGAGGAGATTTACGAACAATTCATGCATTTGGGACATCTTGTGGGGACATATCATGGGATAATTTGTTGGCAGAAGAACACAAAAAAAAAGGTTGACGTCTTTACCAACATAGAAATGGGGATATCTAACAAATAAGGATATGTCTTTTGAGATAATCTTTCTCAGTGACCTGCTTTAAAATCTAACTGCTTCAACGAGTATCTATGAATATACCCTCTGGTAATTTAACATAACTATGGAAAATCACCATATTTTAATGGGAAAATCCACTATAAATGGCCATTTTCAATAGCTATTTTGACATAACCAGAGGGTATGAATATACCCATTCTCGTGTGTGCTTGGCTGGATATTCATCAACATCAATCCCAACTGCTAATTGGGCGGCACCAGGTGCTTATTTTTATCGCACCAAACGCCACCCTTGCCCCAGCTGCATGAAGCTGCATGCGGTGAAGCTGCTCGCTTGCTTCCATTGGAGTTTTCTGTCTCTCATGTCCTAAACCCAGTTATTGGGGGGACAGCTTTGAGGGGGATTGGTTTGAATCCCCATGAGGTTGCGATTCTGGATCACCAAAACATATCCAAAAATCATCCCTGATTTGCCTGTAAAATTGGGTTGGTGAACATCCCAACCAAGATCAGACTTGTCCCTCCAGTTTCAGAGTTTATGACCAGCTGTATGCGCACACAAACTTGGATCATTTGAATACGTGATTAAAGTCATCTTCCCAACCAGTCAGGGCCTAACCAGTTTTATCAACCGTCCTATGCAAAACTACCTTGTGCTGTTTTTTTGCCTATCTTTTTACACACATAGTACAATTGTAGTGCTAAAAACATTGCTATGGATCAATTTAATAAGTATCAATGAAAGGGCTATGAAGAACCATTTGAGAGTTATATGTTGATGTTCACTACAGGTATGCAAGGCTTTGAACCATCCACGGAGCTATAAACCAAAGTAGTTACCTATGGGGCACCGACCAAAAAAATATATTGGTATAGCATAATCTGTATATATCCCATATCCCACTACATGTTCACATCATACAAGTAGTTGTAGACCCACTATTTGGCTATGTATCCAAATATATGTACTTGTTGGCTCATTCCACTAATACTAAGTATACGTTATATCCCTAGTTATAAGTGGGATAAGTTTCGGTCAATCCACTCAAAAAAATGGTTATAAGTTATAACTAACATACCTAGGATTCGATCCACTTGAAAGTAGGCTTATAACTTATAATCTACTTAGTAAGTGGGATGAACCACCAAGTATATAGATAATTCATAACTTAGGCAGAAGGGGGTGCGAGTCAATCCGCACGCTCTACAGGACTAAACCCTGCAGAGGCAACCCCAGGATATGAGCAAAAATAAAAAAAGGGCAGGGAAGGTGTGAAGCCGCTCTGCCGAGAGAAAAGAAAATGCCCAGCATGACACAGATGGGATGGAAAGACTCAATCCATAAGCTCTCGCCAACTGTTGTCCCTCAGGGTCGGCTGAACCACGTTCACGCATCAGCCAACTCAGAAGTTTCGGAGCACTTGAAAAAGGCGCACCTCTTACTAACTGATACCCCAAGCAGTCAGCATCCTCTGGATCTTGCCAGGTAAAACCTGAAACGCCCTCATCTTTTAAAGGATAATCCAGGAATGTGAAAGAGTCGTTGATCGTTCCATAAAGTTCATTTCTATTTGTCTCCTCCAGATCGCAAGCTATTGAAACATTGTCAGCCAAGATGCCCAAAAGTCCAACCGGAATTTCAGTTGTCCCGGTTGATTTCATCCACCTGAAGATACCACGTAGTAGCATCCAATAAGTGACGAAACCTTCAACCACCTTGACTAGGCTTGCACCAGAAAGTATGTATTTGAACTTTCTCCGCACTCGATATCCCCAAGGAGTACAGATACTCGTTCTATTGGCAAGACCTACTTAGTAAGTGAGATGAACCACCAAGTATATATTCTGGTTGGTGGTTTCAACCCCTCTGAAAAATATTTGCCAGTTGGGAGTATTATTCCCCATATATGGAAAAATAAAAAATGTTCCAAATCACCAAGTGTATATATAATTACCCTCTGGTTATTTAACATAGCCATGGAAAATGGCCAATTTATAGATGGTTTACCTATTAAAAATTGTGATTTTCCATGGCTATGTTAAATAACCAGATGGTAGATACAGCCATGTTGGTTTACCACTTTCCCCAAGCAAAGTCAGCCCTTTCTTCCGACTCGGTTCGGCGCCTGATCCCCGAGGTGCAACGTCATTCGAAGCTGGTTGCCGCTGTGGACATTTACAGCCTGCGCAAGTGGCAAGTGGAGTTTTACAGGGGGTTCTATATATTATTATACATTTATAAATGGGGGTTGTATAGGGTTTTCATAGGATTTTCCATTTAGTCTATATTTATAAATGGGTTGCATAGGGTTTTTATAGGATTTTCCATGAAATCAACCATCCATTTAGGAGTTTAACATGGTTTAACCATCCAATATGGGAGGTTCCATAGTCATGGGGGTACCTTTATGACTCAGGAAACCTCCATATGCAACCCCCGGAATTGGGCAAATTGGGGGTAGGGGCAATGTGGCAATGTCCAGTTACTGGGCCCTGGGGTGAATTTAACAACAAAATTCCTGGCCAAGTATGGGAATTCACCTGCAAAAATGGCAACAAAAGCCACAAACATGGATACCTTATAGTTTCAGTAACCCGGTATAGTAACCTCTAGAGAGATTGAACAAGTAGACACCTGGAAATGATGTGAGATTCTAAGATTTTATAAGTCAATAATTCAATACCATCTACACAGTCTGACATCATCTACCCTCTGGTAGTCATTGCAGTGAAAAATCCCATTGTTTACAGTTACAGCAACTTTTTTGCCCATTTGAATTTCACATGTCCGCTGAGTTCCAGGATTTCCCAGGAGGTTGAAATACCTGCCACCTCACTTGGTTCACTGAATATCTTGTTGGGATAATCCATGACTCCTTAATGACATTAATACCTGGCTGGTGGTTGACCTACCCCTCTGAAAAATGATGGACGAATCGTCAGTTGGGATGATTATTCCATTCCCAACTGAATGGACAGTCATAAAATTCCATGGTTCCAGTCACCACCAAACAGATAATGTCTAATTAATGAGCCTATTCTGAAAATAGGGGAAGGACGTTGCCAACGGATTCGATCATCAATGGAGTTTTTTATGGATCATCCATGGTTTCCCGTGCGGGAAATGATCGTACGTGGGTTATAACCCCAGTGATTTCAGTGGATTAACCCTACAGAAATCCCATTTATAACTGGGGTTATAACCCACTTACGAGCCGTGGGATGAGCCACCAAGTAGTGGAGAATGAAAAGATTGGTACATGTGTGAAGGGGGACAATTATTGTGATATCACATTTAGAGGTGCGGCAAACATGGGTTTCAAGACAAGAATTGGGCGGTATTTAGGGCAACCAAGCCAACAACTAAGAATGAAGACCGTGGATCGGACAGGGTGTAGGAATGGACTAACCGAATGCTTGATTTTGAGGAGTCGACATCTTTTTTTCCATGGACTTTATTAAATAGGGACCCCCAATGATGGTACCCCTAAGCTATTCCCATAAGCTTCCCATACATTTGGGTTTTCTTGTGGGAAAGTTCAATGACTGAGCCATAGCCGCCACATCTGCTCACAGCCTTTCATCACAGTTCATCTCCAGGTTTCCATCTTTACACACGGGGAACTTAAAATGAAAATCTTAAGTCATGGCAGTCCAAAGGAGAATTATCTGCCGAATTCCAACCCATTGTTTTGTGCTGCATCTTGGTGCTCATGTGGGAAACACGATTTGGTCGACTAGAGACAGAGACGTTTTTTGGTCGGTACAGCACCAAAATTGGTCGGGCAAACCACATCTCTGTTATACTATTACTATTCCCCAATTTTCTTAATAAGAACAGTCAAAATGTAATCTCACATTATCCCAAATTGTGGTAATAGTATGTAGTAACGCAGTAACAATCAAATGTAATATCATACTATTCCAATTTTTTTTGTTGGTAACTTAGCCAACTCACCTGCCTTGTCTATTTTCCTTCCTCCACCAGAAGCCTTCCCTCCCGCGACTCCCGGCCCCATCGGCGCTCTTGATCACCCCGGTCACGCCGTCCATGTCTCTGAGTTGCTCCTGTCACAGAAAGCCCGGATGGAGGCAATTCTACGAAGGCTTCACCAAAGAAATGTGAAAACCAGGTAGTATGCCCTTTGGTAATTGAATGTAGCGATGGAAAATCACCAGATTTTAATCATCTGTAAAGATCTATAAACCGTCCATTTTCCATAGCTATGTTAAATCGAAGGGCAAATTGACAAATACATACTCCTAAATTCAGTAGGCCCCTAAACTGGAAGTATAAATGTATCTTATCTATATATATATATATACATCGGTCACATATCTGGGCAATTTATGATCTTTCACTAACCTGAATCTTGCGGCCATTTTGGGATGATTCCCCTTATTAACCATGATTCCAGGGTTCGGGAGAACAGTGAGGTCGTTATAATTTGCCCATACATATATATATAATATTGTATAAGATGTATATATATATAAGTATATAAGTATATATATATACATAAATATAAAACTATATACATATATATCAATAAATAATAAATATACAATATCAATAACTATATGATATGTATATATATATATATGTACAAATAATAAACTATATCAGATATGGACATTATAAAACTTTCTATAGTTGGCATGCATCTGCGTCCTCTATTCTCTTGACCCCGTCGTAGCTGAAGCAATTCCTGGCGTCGCTTTGGGTGAAAATTCACCAACCCAAGGTATGTTTAGGTTAAAAGAAGACGTATTGAAAGCTGGTTGGCGGTATACCTACCCCTCTGAAAAATATGAAAGTCATTTGGGATGATGACATTCCCAATATATGGGAAGTCATAAAATTCATGTTCGAAACCACCAACCAGAAAGCCTCATGTCAGTGTTCAAATTCCTGTGTCCCTTTTTACTGATTTGCTGATAGGGATTCTCCAAATGGATCGTGATATTCCCAATGTATTGGCTAGTAGAATCCATAAACATCAAGCAACAAGCGTTTTGAACACTGCTCATGTGGATATGAGTCAAAAGCCGCGTACTACCCCAACTGATAGCTGGTGTTCATGGATGACATTCACTCACTCTTGCCCGGTGTGTCTTGTCTTTGAAATTCTATGTCATCCATTTGTTCCTACTAGAATTTCTCAAAAAAAAGAAAGTCCTCACAACAGGGGGGCGATGGATTCTGGGTCAAGAGCCCATGTAACAATGGATTTGCTTAAGAGGTCCTCCAAAAATAACAAATATACACTATAGATTCACCAAATGGTGGATTTTCCATTGGAAAATCACCTTAAACAAACCCCATTGCTTGAACGGAACGGCAGCCACAAAAAAAAAAAATGTTTGGAAGTCGCCTGCGGAGGTCAAAGGATCGCATGTAGGGCAACTGAAAGATGACTTGAAGGATGATGTTCACTGCATCCTGAGTTGACGGCAAAAATCGATAACATTTCTGGCTGAATCAACTATATACATATATATATATACATATATCATATCTATATATACACCATACAATTATAAATAATATAAATGTATATCATATATATATATATATATCATATATATATAATCATATATATATATATACATCATATATATATATGATAGATATATATGATTATATATATGATATATATCACATATATATTATATCATATATATATACATAAATACACTTCACTAAGCTGAAACTAGTTATTTCCTCCTTCCCGGCGGTCACTTCCAAATGGGAATACAATGCTTTTCCTGGATGAAATGGGGTAGCCTATTTTCAGGCAACCCCATGACGACTGGATGAGGACTGGGGTACCCTCACGACTTAGGAAACTGTTCATTTACCCGGGGGAAACCTCCATACATTACATATTATCATACTACTTAATATCCCATGAATTTCCCATTAACATCCCATTAAACAAAAATGATGATGGGTCCCCCAGTACATTGGTGATCAACAAAATCGCTGGGATTTATGGATGGTAATCCCCCCGGTCCCAAAATGGTTTTGACCGGCCCATACCCATATGAACCATTCTGAAAACTTTCAGTCACTCCCTATGTCGTATCATGTTGGGTACGCCAAAGGGAGGTGTTTAGAGCGGCTCATATGTTAATATTCCATTATTCCGTTAATATTCCAATAAATATCCCATGAAAATCGCATTAAAATCCCATTAAAATCCCATTAATATCCCAATAAATATCCCATGAAAATCCCATTAAAATCCCATTAATATCCCATGAAAATCCCATTAATATCCCATGAAAATCCCATTAAAATCCCATTAATATCCCATTACTATCCCAATAAATATCCCATGAAAATCCCATTAAAATCCCATTAATATCCCAATAAATATCCCATTAATATCCCATTAATATTAATATCCAATGAAAATCCCATTAATATCCCATGAAAATCCCATTAAAGTCCCATTAAAATCCCATTAATATCCCAATAAATATCCCATGAAAATCCCATTAATATTAATATCCAATGAAAATCCCATTAATATCCCATTAAAATCCAATTAAAATCCCATTAATATCCCATTAAAATCCAATTAAAATCCCATTAAAATCCCATTAAAATCCCATGAAAATCCCATTAAAATCCCATTAATATCCCATTAATATCCCATTAAAATCCCATGAAAATCCCATTAATATCCCATGAAAATCCCATTAAAATCCCATTAATATCCCATTAATATCCCATTAAAATCCAATTAAAATCCCATTAATATCACATTAAAATCCAATTAAAATCCCATTAATATCCCATTAAAATCCCATGAAAATCCCATGAAAATCCCATTAAAATCAAATTAAAATCCCATTAATATCCCATTAAAATCCAATCAAAATCCCATGAAAATCCCACTAATATCCCATTAATATCCCATTAAAATCCCATTAATATCCCATTAATATCCCAGGAAAATCCCATTAAAATCCCATTAAAATCCTATTAATATCCCATTAAAATCCAATTAAAATCCCATTAATATCCCATTAATATCCCATTAATATCCCATTAAAATCCAATTAAAATCCCATGAAAATCCCATTAATATCCCATTAATATCCCATTAAAATCCAATTAAAACCCCATTAAAATCCCATTAATATCCCATTAAAATCCAATTAAAATCCCATGAAAATCCCATTAAAATCCCATTAAAATCCCATGAAAATCCAATTAAAATCCCATTAAAATCCCATTAATATCCCATTAAAATCCAATTAAAATCCCATGAAAATCCCATTAAAATCCCATGAAAATCCTATTAATATCCCATTGATCTCCCTAATTTTTATATCCCATTAATTGGGTGTGGATCTAGGACCTTCCTACTCGCCAAGAGTTGCAACATGGACATGGCATCCTCTTCCTCGTCTTGCATGAGTTCTGGTGCTACACTCAAGGGCTGCCACCGAGGAGGGTCGACCAGAAGCTGGAAAGTATCGACTGGGTCAGCTAGGTAACCGTGATACAACATGGTTGCGAGGCACCTGGGGTCTGCATGTTGCTGCTCGAATGATTTGGAGGTGGGACTTCAACTCGAATGAGGTCGGCAGCAATAACATGGGGGTGTGTAGCTTCGGAACTCCAATAGACTTCGTTGTGCCAACACAAGCATGGCAACTGGCAACTGAACGTAGTTGCAGTAGTGATGCAAGCGCAAAAGGAGTAGAAACTGAGGTTGTGTCAAGCTTTGGGGCATGTAAATGGCAGATCGGAATTCCTGATACTCATTCTGAAAACCTGCAGTCACTCCCTATGTCGTATCATTTTGGGTACGCCAAAGGGAGGCGTTTAGAGCGGCTCATATGCTAATATTCCATTATTCCGTTAATATCCCAATAAATATCCAGTGAAATACCATCTGGTTATTTAACATAGCCATGGAAAATCATCATTTTGAATAGGTAAACCATCTATAAATGGGCCATTTCCCATGGCTATGTTAGTCATAACCAGAGGGTATATGCTGAAATCTCTAACATCACCATTGATTCACCAAACTTGACCCCGTCACTACCAACTCCTCCTCCGAACAAAAAAAAACGCCAAGACACATCGTCCAGGCCGTTATCGATAAGGCTAAGCACATAGACCTTGCGACACGTGACTTTTCTACTAAACAGCTGGCACATGGATATTTGTTTTGTCAAACTCCGAAAATCAGCATCCACATGCAGTCTCATCTGGGCATTCTTTGCTCCTCATCTGGGCATTCTTTGCCCTACAGACATTTGTTCCTTCTCGAATGCACAAAAAAAGTGGTGCCATTCAATTGTAAGTTGGTAGAAATATCCCCATTCAGTAGTATTCATGGTCAATCTTTGGTAGTCAACAAAATATGTCATTTTTTGCTGGTTATGGTTATTTGTCCATTTGTGGCAAAAAACTAAGGGATTCAACTACCTACCTGCTCAAAGCACTCGTAGCGTTGGAAGAGGCCAAGCATCTCCTGAGGCAGAGGCGTATGAAGTACGCTGAAAAATGAATGGGTTATATATATATATATTATGTATATGAGAAAATAATGACACTAATAATGCAATAATGGATACATAATAATACATAATACATACTAGTACACAAGAATACATCATAATACATCATAATATATCATAATATATCATAATACATAAAAAATAATACTTTACTATTTTAGTTGTATGTCATGTTTCATCTCTTTGCAGGTTACTAGATATTTATAGGCCACGAAACTCACGAAACCATGGATCCCGGGGATCTCGTGGTCATGACGGTCATCCCATTTGATTCGGACTTGCTTGGCATACAATGTGGGGCCCCCGAAGGATAGTTAAGTTTGTTTATAACTTCACTATGGTCTATGAATGTTTATGATACCTATAGCTATAGCTCATGTTTTTTTTGAAAAGCCAACTTTTTTTACCCTCTGGTTATGTCAAAATAGCTATTGAAAATGGCCATTATAGTGAGTTTTCCCATTAAAAATGGTGATTTTCCATAGTTTTTTGTATGTTTACCAGAGGGTACTGGGCCCAAAAAAATTGTGGGTCTACGTTAAGCCCGTCACGACTGGATTCCACGAGATCTCTCATGGCGGCAGAATGGGAACGGTTTGCGAACTGGAAAATCACCCATTTTACCCTCTGGTAAACTATGGAAAATCACCATTTTTAGTGGGAAAATCCAACATAACTATGGAAAATCACCATTTTTAATGGGAAAATCCACTATTTCAATGGCCATTTTCAATAGCTATTTTGACATAACCAGAGGGTAATGGCTAAATCAACTATGAATCACCATCTGGTTGGTGGTTGACCTACCACCCTCTGAAAAATATGAAAGTCAGTTGGGAGTACAGTATGATTCCCAATATATGGAAAACATAATATTCTATACCATATATTGGGAATAATATATTGAAAAGGTTCCCAATTGTTATTTTTGAATAATGGCTAGTTGGTGGTTTGGAATAATACCATATTTTCCCAATATCATGTTCCAAACCACCAACTAGCCTCTGGTGAACTAACATAGCAATGGAAAATCACCATTTTTAATGGGAAAATCCACTATAAATAGCCATTTTCAATAGCTATGTGAGTTCACCAGAGGGTAGCCATTTTTCAATAGTGTAACAAATGACCAGAGAGGGTTCTGACCACCCCCCAATCTCGGCAAATCCAACTGGTCAACATATGGAGATGAGGCTTCGTCCCCTTTTTTTGAGAGCTGCTAGTCATGAGGGGTGCATCCCCCTAAAAATGATATCATATGATATCTATACTTGTTGGCTCATCCCACGAATCCGATTCGTAGGTTATATCCCTAGTCTACCTAGTCAAACAGGTGGGATAAGTCGGGTTAATCCACTCAAAAAACGTCAAAAACTACTTGGTGGCTCATCCCACTTAGTAAGTGGGTTATAACCCCAGTTATAAGTGGATTAACCCTACTTATCCCATTTATAACCGGGGTTATAACCCACTTACTAAGTGGGATGAGCCACCAAGTAGGGTTATAACCTGCTCAGTAAGTGGGATGAACCACCAGCCATAGGCATTGATCCACGGGCCATACATGGTTTCCTGATCGTCATACATAGTGTGTCGACGCTTGCACACTTCACTGTGAGTCGATAGTGGAAAACCCACATCTTCAGGTGAGATGTATTACCCTCTGGTAAACTGGTGATTAATGGTGATTAATTGGGATTCAATGGGATTTCATTGTGATTTAATGGGCTCTAATGGTGATTAGTGGAGGTTTACCCTCTGGTAAACTAACAGTTTGCTATGTAAAATCACCATCTTCAATAGGTAAATCAACTATTTCTATGGCCATTGTCAATAGCTTTTTGTATGTTTACCAGAGGGTTATTAGTACTATATGATACTATATGGGTTCCATAAATGGGGGTACCCTAAAATAGATGGTTTATAATGGAAACTGAATCTAGAAATAGATGATTTGGTGGTACCACCCCTTTTAGGAAACCTCCATATGGCTATGAATCAAACACCTGCTACCCTGGGGAACATCAACATAGCTGATACATGGATGTTCATATGTCCATCCCACAAAATATAGCATTGTAGCTTGTGACCCATCTGCATATATACGTCTTCAGTCAAATCTTAAATGTTGAGAAAATTAGACTCCAGCATGGGCAGAAACATATGCCAGTGTGTGATGAATGAAGTGATGAACATTTGGGTATGGGTCAATACCTATTAATACCATTTTTAGGGGAATGACCATCCATTTACCTGCTATTTTGATGTGAACTACAGGGGTACCAGGGTTTTGACACACTGCCATTTCACTCGTGATTCTTAGGTTTGACAAATCAGGAAGACATGTGCTGTGTGAGGTACTGTTGGCATCAACAAAAAAGGATTTTCCCTGAACACAGGTCCATTCGTTCCTCGCAAGAAAGCAAACAAGGTGGTGCCCCCCAAACGTTCTAAATTGGTTTATAAACCCCAGTAACTATAGATATATCACCAACAAAAACCAGAGTGAGATTGGAGTTATGTTCACCAACTGAACGCTATCTTGGGGGCACCACCTTGAACTTAACTCATCTCAATCAAATACACCCATGGTAAAATGTGATTTTGGGATGCCAATCATCATCACATCAGCTTCCCAGCCTGCGAAACAAGTTTCACTTGTGCTTGTGTATAAATTACCATTCTCCCCCAAAAGTAAAATCTGGTAATTTAACATAACTATGGAAAATCACCATGTTTAATGGGAAAATCCACTATTTCTATGGCCATTTTCAATTGCTATTTTGACATAACCAGAGGGTATCAAAAAGTATAACAGAGTCAAAAGGGAACAGCTGGGAACCGCTGTTAGAAATGAGATGAACAGAATTCCCAGCAGGATGGGCATATGCTTTTTTTTCGGAAAAAAGCCGTTCAGCCGTTTGGATGGGCATGTTTTTCTTAACTTGGTGGAGGCGCCACCGGTCATTGGATACCACCTGCCAGTTTTTTTTTGATACATCATGTTCTTGGTTTTTTTTAGAATTTCCCATTAAGATTTCCACGCGCTAATCAAACGTGGCAATTGAAAGTCGCCGAAAGTCAAGGTTTATAGCTGGGAAATTCAACTATAAATGGATTATGTTCCATTTCCATGTTTGATTACCAAAGGGGTATATATATATACCCTGATTGTTTGTATATATATATATTCTCCATTTTAAGCCCCATCCTCAAAAAGAAATCTGTTCCGCTGAATCCACATTTCCAAGGATTTTTCTCTAGCTGGATTTCATTGGATTTATTTATATTATTAACTGCTGTTCTGAGGCGTCCGAATGATGTGGCCATGAGCCGTTGACCATCGTTGACCTGCATACTGTGCGATTTCACATCTCACATGTCGCCTATTCCCAGATTCTGGGTAAATTATAATATTTCACCAACCTGAATTAAGGCCATTTGGGGATGATTCCCCTTACTAACTATGATTATAGTGAGGTCGCAGTGAGGTCGTTATAATTTACCCAGCCAGATGTTCAGCAACTGAATTTCTCCTACTTGGAGGATCATCCCACGGATCGTAAGTGGTGTTTCATGACCCCTGGTGATCCTACCTCCCCGTTTTCTGTGGCTTATCCCATCTTTTTTTCGGGTAAAACGCCATGCCATGTTTACCATCCCCCAGTCATCACCATAAATAGAGATAAAATGATATAAATAGGTTGTATTTTGACCATTCCCAGTCATGGCTGGTAAACATGACATTGTTTTACCGCATTATAGATGTTTTTTCACTATGGTTATTAACCACGCAAGCGAGAAGCGTGGGATGATCCTACAAGTAAGCGGAAACCAGAAGGACCATGGCAAAAACTATCACGGAGGGGAGCGGAACTCGCTTCGCTCCTTAATCTCCCTGGTGCCAAAGCTCAAACCTCAGCGCGTTTCGCGATGTCGCGGAAATGGTTTTTGTGACTTTGCGGGTGCTTTAGATGTCTTAATGAAACTAAATATAATCATTGAAGATAGCAACTTCTAAATAGTAATTTAAGATTAACCAATAGTCTAAATGGGTGATTTCCAATAATCATCCCAAAATGTTCATCCTTGCCCATCAGTAATCTCAAACATAGCGATTGGAATTCGATGATTGATCAACCTTTAGGATGTAATCAAAAACCAGCGAAATGGTGGAAACATAACATTTTAATGGGAGTTGAAGGGACTTAATGATATATATATATATATGTATATATTGATGGGAGTTGAAGGGAATTACATTATAGTGGCTTTAATGATGGTGATACCGTGTTTAATATAGTGTTATACTATGTTATACCGGACTGAGACATGACTTGCTTCATCAGGTGATCCCACCGTGAGGGAATTGCGGATGGGGAGCCCAAAGAAAGCCACGGCCATGCTCATCTTATACCATGTTATATCATATTTTGGGGAGATGAACAGCCATACATCATGATAAATCCCACTTATGTGGATGTGAAGTGCAGATAGTGCAGGGTCCCCTAGGTACCAGGCTTCTGAACTGTAGCATTTTTTAGTTCAAAACCTCGCCTGAGCAGTGTTCAAAGCCTGGGTCATGCTGTCCCTGAAAAAGTCCTGCCTGGTTAAGAACGTGATTCCCAATTCATAGTGTGTAGTGTATATTGGCTAGTAAAATTCCTTACATAACCTATCCTATAATCATCAACCAACAAGGGTAGATCGCAGCCACTCACCTGGCAACCTGGGTTTTCTTTGGTTGAAAAAGAGGAACCAAATCCTGTATGGATTCATGGCCAATCTTGGATACCCTACACAAAAAATGCATGGTTGATGCCATTCATTTCCGCTTCATTCCAGTGTTCCCTCCATCAAATGAGTAAAATGCCTTGATACCATTGATGCCAAAAGTCCAGCACCAGGTAAGTATAACTACCCCGTATCTTTCATCATTTCTATATAGGCGGTGCAAAGATTTCCTCCATCAACAGTAGGTATACCCTCTGGTAATCAAACATGGTTTGCTGGAAATTCCCAGCACATTCGAATCAAATATACCATAAAACCACTATAACCCCCATTGGACATCAATTGTATTCCCATGATTCTTGCTTAAATCATGTAAAATCCCAATATCATGATATGGCAGTGTGTCAAAACCCTGGTACCCCTGGTGAACATCAAAATAGCTGGTAAATGGATGTTCATCCCCCTGAAGTTGCTATTTAGAGGTATTGATCCATAGCCATATAAATGCCCAAATTCTATCCAACCAGTCCAATCACTTGTCGCTCCCACCATCAAGGTGGAGATCGTGAATGCGATCACCTTCCACCATGTTCATGACGTACCTGCGCTGTCAGAAGGTCCTCTCCACCGCGGTATGATTTTCTTTTCCGAAACAGAAACATGTTCTTGTGCTGGGTTGATGTATCTGGGTAAATTATAATCTATGTATATCTGCTATATGGATCTATATATATATATGCTAACCCCCCCCCTGATACCTACTTTTTACTGTTAATTCCTTCCTTTCTTCGTAACTACATCTGTGCTGGCAGCAAGTCATTTGCAAGAACCATGTGGGTTACATGCTT
>Ga0126342_10004425_pt1 | contig 23967 bp, 18 predicted proteins | sample Cyp1metagenome_FD_92528 | JGI IMG/M metagenome (GOLD analysis project Ga0126342, IMG submission 92528) | Coral microbial communities from Lord Howe Island, Old Settlement Bay, Australia - Cyphastrea 1 metagenome | ecosystem: Host-associated > Invertebrates > Cnidaria > Coral ...
AATGGGGGTGGGAGTTTAACATTCCCTAATATCTTTGTTGATCTTCCTAATTGAATGTTAAGTTTCACGATTTGAGAGTTTAAAATTTCCTAGTACCTTTTCTGTTTTTCTCATAGAACTGTTTTTGTTTTTCCCATAGGAATTTCGGGTGTTTTGACCTTGTTTGTTTAATAGTCCCTAATACCTTTGTTATTTTTCCAATAGGAATTACTGTAATTTGCAATATCATTTGTTTGTGAATTGTAGATATATACGCTGCAACGCCTGGGCAGAACCCAGGCGTTGCGCGTATATATATATATATATCTACATATGTATATCTACATATATATATCTACATATATAAATATATCTACATATATAAGTATATATATCTACATCTCAATATATATAAGAATATCTACACACACACATTTATATATATATATATATATCTACATATATAAATATAGAAATATATATCCACAAATAAACATATATACATACACATATATATATTTACATATATATATATATACATATACATATATACATATGTATATATATATATACATATGTATATATATTTACATATATACACATATTTACACATATATATATCTACAAATATATATATCTACATATATATATATACATATATATATCTACATATCTATATATCTCCATATGTAAATATATATATATATATATATATGATGTAGCTATATCTATTCTGTTGTGAAAACATCGCTCTGCATGCTGCTGATCCTTTTCCAAACTGCGCAAAACATTGCCTTTTCATAAGTAAATTCCTCCTGTCTGTCTCCCATCCCGAATTTTTCCTATTCCCTAATTCATAACTTATTCCAAAATGCGCAAAACATTGTGTTTCACAGGTAAACGCTGCATGTCTCTCTCTTCCAATTTTTGCCTATTCCCCAATTCACGACTTATTCGTTTGACGTGGCCCTGCCAATCGATTTGGAAACTTGAACAGGGACGGGAGACAGACACAAAAAATTGGGACGGGAGACAGACAGGAGGAATTTACTTATGAAAAGGCAATGTTTTGCGCAGTTTGGAAAAAGATCAGCAGCATGCAGAGCGATGTTTTCACAACAGAATCTGGAGACCAAAAGATGTGAAAACATCAGAGAGCGAGATAGTAGATGGAGAAAATATTCAAACCCTGTAACACGCACTATGTTGAACCCCCGCACCCCCAAATCTTAATGTTTCAGGGCGCGTGTTACCAAAAGTGATGTTAGGGGTTTGATTTCTCTTGTCCATTGGGGCTAATGCACTTCAGGTTGCATTAACATTGAACTTTGGGGGCGAAGGGGTTGTACCGGATAGAAGGATAGATACAAGTGATCCCTTCCCTCTAGTATTACAGCTCCAAAACTATGGTTTAATAGATTATATAGTTGTATATTATACTCATCTTTGGGATCTTTAGGGTGTTTCATATGGGGGATTTTTTAAATTTCCAGGATGGAATATGTGAGGATATGTGAGGAAATTCCCCATAATTTCCATCTTTCCAACTTTTTGGCATCGGAGCTTGGTAAAGTATAGCGACCCAACTGGCGGAGGCCACCTTGGGCAAAAGTGACCATTCATGGAATCTACCGTAGATGGACGAAATACCGTTTACGAAATCGCAAAAAGTTGGTGAACATCACCTCAATAAGTATGGTTTATGATACCTATTGGTTTATGACACCTATTGGTATGATACGTATTGATACCAACCTATATAACTTTTGAATGTTTATGGTACTTATTAAACTTATACCTATAACTATAGTATTCATAGGGTTTAAAAACCAACTTATAATCTTTGACCCATCTCCCATCTCCGCGCCAGCGGGTGAGGTGGTTGAAGGTGTCGCGGCGGGAAATGTCGTAGACCTAAAGGCTTCGATGGCTTCGCTATGCGCGAATGAAGGGCAGCTTGGAGCCGGAGTTTTTCGGAACTTTCAATGGGATAAGAATGGGATTTCATGGGATTTAATGGAATTTAATGGGATAATCATGGAATTTAACGGAATTTAATGGGATAATCATGGAATTTCATAGGATTTCATGGGTTTTGTAGGTGTTTAATGGGATGATAATCGGATAATCATGGAAGACTACCAATGGCTATACTGTAGTGGGATTGTATGAGAGAAGAAAATATATGGAACATCCAGCAAAAGACCAATATGGTATCACTTTTGAATGGGATTACCCTCTGGTAAACGTTTACATAGCTATTGAATGCTATTTTCATGGGTAAATCACCTATTTCTATGGCTATTTTCCAGTTCGCACACGGTAAACGTCATTTCCAGAGGATCATTGGAGAATGTGGATTCCGCCAGCGGCATCCAGCCATTTTCGCAGCGATGAGGGAATCGTGCGAAACCGAATGGCAGGGCAGACGTGCGTAGTCCGGATGGCCCTGAATGTTCGCCTTGGTTCGCCAGGTCTCTGTTCAATCGAATTTTCGACCACCAACGTGGTGGTGACCCGTCGCGTCGCAAGGGCTTTTTCGAAAGGGCACGTCTTCACCATCAATTCCTGCACTGTCTTCCTTCAGTTCCTCATCCCAAGGGCACCAATGATTTTGAATGAGTTCGACTGAGGGCAGCAAATGGGTCTGCTGGTTCGTCTCAAGAGTGATGATATAATTAGTCGTTTATTTCACACTCGCCGAACAGGTTCAGGTTCAAGGGCTCAAGGAGATGATTGGGCGTCCAAGCCGTATGTTCAGGTTGGCTTGAAAAGTGGATGGGCAACGTAATTTGATTCAATAATGGAAGTGTTGCAATTGGGATCTCTTCTCAAGCACTGAGGACCCAGACCATGAGGACTTACTGGCTATGTGGTAAAGCCAATAGTGATCTATCTCCTGCTTTGTCATTGAGAATTGCTTATTTCGGATGGATTGAGTGTAAGAACACCAAGTGGTTAGTTAATGAGGATGTGAACTTTCATTTGCAAGATGCATAAGACACAAACATACACTCTAATTTAGTTTTTATTCTGCTTAATTATATTGATGTGCTGAAAGCCAGGCCAAATGCTTCCTCCATCCTCTCGCCACTCTTTTGTTCATCCCAAATGGCTGCCGCCTCATAGTCCCCAAGATATTGGGAAAAAATATATGGGCCGCCCCTATTTAATTATCTGGTTGGTGGTATACCTACCCCTCTGAAAAATATGAGTTCGTCAGTTGGAATGATTGTTCCATATAATGTGAAAAATAAAAAATGTTCCAAACCACCAACCAGTTATCAAGCAACAGAGTTAAACAAAAACTGCTCATTTGGGACTTCTGTAAAAAGCTTGGTCAGGCTGGGCGATATTTCATGATCTTCCTATTTCTCTTGGCTATCGTCTGGTGATCCAATGAGCCATAGACAAACTTGATGTGCTCATGGCTAGGGGACATGCTCCCAACTAGGCATTTCAATTTCCTCATCATTGCCGCGGCCCCAATTTACCCATGCCGAACCACTCTGGGGCAGTGACCCAGGTCTACTTATGTGAGCAGTGCATGAAACTTATCCTCCAATCCCATCTTGGAATCCCTGGTTGATATGAATATCATTGCCATATACTTCCCATGGGGATGTATTATCCAGTACCCTCTGGTAATTTAACATAACGAACTGGAAAATCACCATTTTTCATGGGAAAACTCACTATTTCTATGGCCATTTTCAATAGCTATGTTAGTCATTACCAGAGGGTATATTGTATTACCCATTACTGTAAGAGATACTATCATTCCCTATGGTCTTTAGTATTACCCAACCAAAAATCGGGGATGATCAGAATCAATTGGGAATTTTTTTCTCGACCAATTCGCCTCTGAAATCACAGGAAGAGGGTTTGGTACATGTCCCATTTTCGGGGATTTTGAACATCACTAAAACAAGTATCTGTTGCAGATTATATCCCCAATATTTGGGTGATGTGAAAAATCAGGACATTTACCCTCTGGTTATTTAACATAGCCATGGAAAATGGCCCATTTATAGATGGTTTACCTATTAATAGCATGGTGGATCTTTCCATGGCTATGTGACAAATAACATCAAGTAACCAGATGGTACCAATCCCTGAGGAACATTCCCAATTTGCCCATCATTTTTGCAAAAATACCTCCGATTTCTGGGATTTCCTAGCCTTTTTCTTGATTGCGGAAGGGTATGTTCAATGGGAATTCCAGGATCCTAAAATGGAGGTACGTTAGTACCATATGTTTGGCCATATTTTGTGGGGATATTCCCTTGCATAGGCCTAAAAAATAGGCCTTATATATGGTAGGTACCTCCAATCAATCGGTTCCTGAAATGGCCATTGATATGTTAGCTGTAAACCTATTTGTATAACCATATAGGATGGGCCCCCCAGTCGATAGCGTTCAGTTGCCTGAAAAAAGTGGCTGAATTCGATTGGGTTTATGGTAGATATAACGAACTAGTTAAACCAACTTATAATTGGGGGGCCACATCCTGTAGTAATATCATAGTAAATCAACTATAAACCTAAATTCATCATATTTGATGTTTAAATCCTAACCCATAGGATCCATGTATGCTATAAATGGTAACATGGATCCCAGCAATATACCCCCAATGTTAGCATATATACCAGCACCATGGATCCTATGGGTAATGTCAGGCTCACTTCTTGGGTCCGATGTCCGAACCCTATCTGCATCGAAGCAGCCAAAAGGGCTCCACTGGCACCACGGTAATAAGACCTGGCATCGATAAGGAGCGACTACGTGGCTCGATTTTGGGCTGTAAGAGATGATACAAAATAAGATCGGAGGAAGAACAGTGGAAATTGTAATGTAATGTCAACCCCGGATTAATAAACCCTAGGCTGTTTAATTGGGGATTGGGGGGTGCCATTTCAATAGCCATTTATAATACTATTTGGGAGAACCACCACAATTAATCAACCGGGGTTGATTAATTCGGGGTTGACATTAAATGATATGCAGCTAAAAGTACCAAGAAATGCCAGATCATGTGGAACGGGAAGGAATGATATGAGCACAGATTCTATGTATAAGGCTGAAAGGTGCATACAAATGCAACCTCAAGTGCAAAAAACAGCAAAAAACATATACCGAGATATCAAACTGGCTACTTTAAAAATGGATAGGCCCCCTATCAATTGGATTCAAACACACAATTCGATGGATCCAAGATTAAAGGAATATGCCTATGACGTCTTATGACAAAACCCACACATAACGCCACTGAACAGAGCAAACCCCAAAATAGATATGAAAGTTGGAAGCGTGGAAAATAATAGGGGAAATATCATGTATAACATCCTGGAAAGAAAAAAACTATCCTTTTAGGGACCCCTATATGCTCATGCGATCGCATGCGTGAAGCACTGTGTAACATCATCAGGAGCCCCTGAAGCCAATCATTGGATACAGCGAAGTATAGGTTGGAATGTATGGAATTGGACCAGTGAATAACCAACAAAGCAGCAACAGAGGTTTAAGACTTAGCTCAACATGCTTGTAGGGATCGTTTGTGCACATGAAATCATTCCGTCGATGGTTGATAGAAACCATATGTCTGCAATAGTTGACTTTATATTTTCGGTTGACTTTCAACTATCAAATACAATCAAGTAGACATATGAAGGTTTCCTGAAATAGGGCTAACCCTCCTTATCATCCATTTTATGTTCGGATTTTTCATGAACTAAACCATCCAGCTATTGGGGTAACATTATGGAAAACCCCCATGAAACATATCCATTGAAGGTCGACTTCAGCGAAAACGCCCCGCCTGGTGATGGATCGGAAGGACTCTTGTCCAGCCGTGTCCCAAATCTGAAGCCTGAGACATGCATGTCACAGAGGCGTCACAGTACGTCGTGGTACTACAATCCGCTGAGAAATTCATCAAAATATGGATTTAATGGTGGTTTAACCATTAACAAATGGGGATTCAATGGAAGTCCGTGGGATCTATTCGCCAAAATAGGGATATCATGGAAACTCATGGAACTTTAGCCGGTAAAAATGGTGATTGCATGGTGATTTAGTGACACTGTGTGGGTTTTGATTGACAACTCCCCAAGACATTGGTTGTTTTTCATGGTGATTCCGAGTTCACGGATGACAATCCCCAGGTAACGGATTGTATATAAAACTGGTTGGTGGTATACCTACCCCTCTGAAAAATATGAAAGTCAATGGGAAGGATTATCCTATATACTGTGGAAAAATAAAATTCATGTTCCAAACCACCAACCAGAAAAGGTAGTACCCGCTGGAAATGAAACATGTGGGATTTTCCATTGCTATGATTACCAGAGGCTATACAGCAAAGCCCCTAGAATCCTCAACCAACTCTGTTTTTTTTTGCACACTGCAACATCATTGGACGCCAAAGACTTGGTTTTGCCAACAACAAAAAGGCTTTTCTCGAGGGAACAATGGAATGTGCCGGTGCCCTTCAAAATCACTCATGATCAACTGAATCAACTCATTGATAGGAGGGAATATAAAGAGATACCCCTAGGTTCACTTGTTGATTTTTCCCCATTTTCACATAGCTTAGAAAGGCTGGATTCACCCAGGTTTTCCGGGACCGGAAATCAACCGTGGAAATGGAAAATCCATCCGAAAAAATCGAGTTTTCAATGGGAAATCCATAAATGTGGGATTTACCACGTTTGATGACCAGAGGCAATTCCCGTGTTTTTTTTGGAGCCAACTCCCAATTTTGGTTCACAGCCCATGTTGAATGGCCCCAGCATATTGAGACATAGCCTGAGCAAATCCTGATTCGACCGAGGCACTTGATTTGTTTGTTATCGATGTTTATCAGCCGTGCTCCTGGCGAAATGGTGCCCAATGGTGCCCAATGGTGCCCAATGGTGCCCAATGGTGCCCAATGGTGCCCAGATTCATCGTAGACTGGACGACAAGCAGCGGGTAAAAACCACCACATTTGGGGTTTGATTTGGAAATTGGGCATGAATCTCCTCCAAACTGATCCAATTTCTATTTTGTGGCAGGAACTTAAATATCCTAACTTTCTACACCGTGGCAGGGCCGAGACTGACGTCATGGGGTCATGGGTTTAATTACCCATCGCATCGACCAATAGGACAAGGAATGCGAAGCGATGGTTTTCGGGGTGCTGATGTTTCTTAGATCGCTATAAATCACTGGATTGGTTTAAGGGAAAATCTACAGGAAACCATGGTTTTTACCATCAAATATAGGACTTTCCTGTAAATTTTCCCATAATCCAATTCTATGATATAAAAATGCTGCTCTTCAAGAATACGACATATAGTGATACTAATAGTAATTTCTTTTTTCAAAGGATTGGTGTACGGCAAAAGTACAGTAAACCGTTGCCACTTAATGCATTTCCTTGTGCAAAATGTCGCATCATCCAAGTCTGCAATATCTCTTCAAAATGGCCGGAGTGCTCCAACGTAAGTGTGTGATAGAAGCATATAAACCAGAAAATTCCTCCAGCATAATAGCCCCTCTGAAAAATATTTGTAAATTGGGATTCTTATTCCCAATATGGAAAAATAAAATTCCATGGTTCCAAACCACCAAGCAGCATAGTGTTGTACTCTTGGCGACTGTTACACCACTACACTATGGCATGGCAAGATCTCTTCGGGGATCCAACTTAGGCCATTGACGTCACGGCGTGAAGTCGTTGTCATTGAAACAAATGATTGGTGGCTGCGTACTGTGGAGGATTATCATCTGACAAACGTCACTCACCATCACTTAGACATCACTTGAGATGGAGTAACCCTTCATTCCTGTTTGTAGGTGGGAAAGAATCACATTGGAACCATGTATATCTTCAGTTCTTTATTAGTTTATTGACATTTATGGAATATCCTAACTGGACTATAACATATTATATCGTTTACAACTGGGCCAACTAATATCCAACGAATATCCCAAGTAAAGGCTAGGCCAATTACTTCCTACCTGGGAACCTCCACTCCGAGGCTCTGCAGGCTGGGACGCCCCGCCAAACTCCACTCCGATGGTGAGATCGTGATCAGTCCGAAAGCGCTTGTCCTGCACCCAGCGCTGCGTGGAAAAACGCCCTTGAACTCTTCGGGATGCAAAAACAGTGTGTGCCCATGCAAACTTTTACATTGATATATCATGATATATCTACCACAAGTCCTAGTTTTTTGGTGAACTATACATCTACCATAAAACTATACAACGCGAAATGTTTGTTGGTTGAGATTCAGCCCATTAACTGTCGATATATCTACCACATATCCTAGTTAGCCTAGTTATAAGTCAACTGACTTAGCTAGAGGGCCTCACATTGTCAGGGGGCATATCGTTTCCTGTGGGCAAATGGAGCTTTCCTCGAATGGGGGTACTCCTAAATCATCCATGTTCTTTTCGGATTTTCCATTCTAAACCATCCAGCTATGATATCTCCATGGCTTAGGAAACCTCCAGAATAACAATACTGGGATGATTCCCCAACAATCCTTCGAGGTGCGCTAGCGCCAACCTCGATCCGAACCTTTTGCTTAACACATTACATATCATCTGTGTTCATTAACATCCTCCTCCTCCTTCCTCGCCAGCATCAGCATCATCATCATCATCATCATCATCATCACCACTGGGTCCTTGCGCGCTGGCTATTGTTCGACTTTTGCATGTCGTTTCTTTTTGTTTGATCTTGTTGTTCTTCGGGTTCTAGGGTTTTCCCGTCCCCATCGCAACAAGGTTGTAGAGCTTCTTCTCGTCCCGCAGTTGCATGCCGGGCTTGAGGTTCAAGCTGTTGAGGGTTGATTCAAATCATCCCAAGTAGGACATTGGCATATGGTTCTTGATGCTCTTGTTCCCATCATTAAAGCAAGCAGAGTTCCTTCATGTTTCGTTCAGCGGCAAGATTCTCTACAATTCTCCGCCCAAGTAGCTAGAAACGAGGAAAAGCTTGGAAATGGAACAACAAGTTCACTTGGAAATGGAACAACAAGTTCAACCAACCATCATTTTGGCCTTTGGACTTTCCTCTCCTATTTTGCTTCGCTAAATCAAACACGGAACCATATCCATATCCATCATATCATTCCATATCCATCGCGCGGGCGGTACCGGGTTACCCCGGGTCACCGGTCCGTGAATTGCAGCAAAAGGCAAGACTTTCCAACGGCCGTATCCCCAATGATGATGTACCTCGATAGGCGGCCAAGGGATCCAAGGGATGGGGATCTATGGGGATCTGGGGATCCACTTTGGTGGGCCTGGCCGGCCATTTTTAAACGTTTACACTTTGCGAACTTGAACATGGCCCAGTCGAAATAGTTGATTGTGATGACTAGCCATGAATCAGGGTGGTTTTCCATAGTTATGTAAACGTTTACCAGAGGGTATCTAACCATGTGGATGGCTAAAAATAGGCCAACTTTTTTTTGTGTGGCATTTGGTGCAGCGGAGATGGCAGCCAGTTTGGATGCAAGGAGAAACACATGTGGTGTAGACCTTGTGGCTTTGATAAGTGTCGTTAAGCTACACATTGATACTTGACTTTGAGCAGTTTGCCATTCAAGTCATTTCCAGTCCTTTCAAGTCATTCAAAAGTTCCGGTAGTTTGTCTTTAAATCGAATCATCCCATTGTATACTCCATTTTCAAACAACCACAATATACAAACGGGACCCCAAGATATAAGTTGGTGAACTAACCCGTTCAACTGAGAACACATCCGCCATAAACCCTATTGGATTTACAAACAGTTTATAATATCTATATCTTGGGGTCCCACATTGTTCCAAATCATTTCATTCAAATCCCACTATAGTTCCATTACAATCCCCATAAGGACCATAAGCCATAAAACAACACAAGTTGACTGATAATGCACAGTTACTACTCTGGCCCATCCATATTCCACGCGCACTTGAAGAGGTAGGCGTAAGACATCTTTGGAAATGACCTGCAAACGTCGAGCATCCTACTTTGTGAATCCATCACTTGAAAGACTGGTTGATGGTTTCAACCCCTCTGAAAAATATGAAAGTCAGTTGGGGTTCCTATTCCCAATATATGGAAAGTCATAAAATTCATGTTCCAAACCACCAACCTGAAGATATAACCCAAATATGAAGCCCAAAAAATGGCTTCTGGAGCCAGGGAGAAACATGTTGGTGCAAACCTTTGAACATCCAGCAGCAGTGGCTACACCAACCACCAAATCATTCCATTCCATGGGCAACTTGGTAACCCCGTGGAAACGGGATCCCAACCAAATCTTGTTGGTGGTTGAGCCACCCCTCTGAAAAATATGAAAGTCAGTTGGGATGATGAAATTCCCAATATATGGACAAAAAAAACTGTTCCAAACCACCAGCCAGAGATATACTATGCTTCTGAAGGGAGTTGGTGAAGATCTGAATGCATCTTGAGCTTACATCCAAAAGGCTGACTCCACGTGTTGATGGTCAAATTTCTACATTTTCATCATATCACATATCTCATCAGCTGGAGTTTGGATTCCAATTTTCACCAAGCATTCGCCCAGTTTTTTGCCCAGCTTGGGTTTGCTTCAGATATTCACAGTAGATTCTCCACCTGGAATCATGATCAATCAATGATCCAAGACCATACTCAATGGCTTGGCGGAAAAATTACAGGAAACCGCTCCATCATTAATGGCAAAAAAGCATGGTTTTCGGTTAGGATTTTCCCTTAAACCAATCCATTGACATACATAACTCGGGGTAGATTCTTTTCACCACGTGATTATCCACTTGAGCCATTCAGAAGATACCTATCCCATCTCATGAAATACTGGTTAGTTTTTGTAGGTTTCCCAATCCTATGGGTTATCATAATCTTCCATAACTTAGGTAGTATCAGTATCTGTCCCTAGTTCTTAAGCAATCAACCAGGGTATCGTTAATCATGGTGAATCTTTAGATACCTGCCAAAAAATCGAGCTTTTAGCTAGTTTTGCGGACGCATTTTACGATAGCAAAAGATTCAAAGTTCTACTAGTGAGTTGACACAGTAATGGTATGACCCAGTATATAACAGGGAAAACCTACCATAGCTAAAATAAATTATTAGTTATACTAGTTATAACTATAAACTATCAATACAATAGGTACTAATTTTGCAATTGATAGCAAAATAATTTTACAATTGATAGAAACCACGGTTTGGATTTCCATATGCAGTAATTGGGACCATAAATTGGGATGTTTGATGAGTGTGTCAGAACCTCCTGGTAAACATACAAAAAACTATGGAAAACCAACATTTTCAATGGCTAAATCCACTATAAATCACCATTTTCAATGGCTAAAACCACCATAAATCACCACTTTCAATGGCTAAATCCACTATAAATCACCATTTTCAGTGGCTAAATCCACTATAAATCACAATTTTCAATGGCTAAATCCACTATAAATCACCATTTTCAATGGCTAAATCCACTATAAATCACCATTTTCAATGGCTAAATCCACTATAAATCGCCATTTTCAATGGCTAAATCCACTATAAATCGCCATTTTCAATGGCTAAATCCACCATAAATCACTATTTTCAATGGCTAAATCCACTATAAATCACCATTTTCAATGGCTAAATCGACCATAAATCACCATTTTCAATGGCTAAATCCCCTATAAATCACAATTTTCAATGGCTAAATCCACTATAAATCACCATTTTCAATGGCTAAATCTACTATAAATCACCATTTTCAATGGCTAAATCTACTATAAATCACCATTTTCAATTGCTAAATCCACTATAAATCACCATTTTCAATGGCTAAATCCACCATAAATCACCATTTTCAATGGCTAAATCCACCATAAATCACCATTTTCAATGGCTCAATCCACTATAAATCACCATTTTCAATGGCTAAATCGACCATAAATCACAATTTTCAATGGCTAAATCTACTATAAATCACCATTTTCAATGGCTAAATCCACTATAAATCACCATTTTCAATGGCTAAATCCACTATAAATCATCATTTTCAATGGCTAAATCCACTATAAATCACAATTTTCAATGGCTAAATCCACCATAAATCACCATTTTCAATGGCTAAATCCACTATAAATCACCATTTTCAATGGCTAAATCCACCAGAAATTATAATTTTCAATGGCTAAATCCACCAGAAATCACCATTTTCAATGGCTAAATCCACCATAAATCACCATTTTCAATGGCTAAATCCACCATAAATCACAATTTTCAATGGCTAAATCCAGTATAAATCACAATTTTCAATGGCTAAATCTACTATAAATCACAATTTTCACCATTTTCAATGGCTAAATCGACCATAAATCACCATTTTCAGTGGCTAAATCCACTATAAATCACAATTTTCAATGGCTAAATCCACTATAAATCACCATTTTCAATGGCTAAATCCACTATAAATCACAATTTTCAATGGCTAAATCCACTATAAATCGCCATTTTCAATGGCTAAATCCACTATAAATCGCCATTTTCAATGGCTAAATCCACCATAAATCACTATTTTCAATGGCTAAATCCACCATAAATTATCATTTTCAATGGCTAAATCCACCAGAAATCACCATTTTCAATGGCTAAATCCACCATAAATCACCATTTTCAATGGCTAAATCCACCATAAATCACAATTTTCAATGGCTAAATCTACTATAAATCACCATTTTCAATTGCTAAATCCACTATAAATCGCCATTTTCAATGGCTAAATCCACTATAAATCACCATTTTCAATGGCTAAATCCACTATAAATCACCATTTTCAATGGCTAAATCCACTATAAATCACCATTTTCAATGGCTAAATCCACTATAAATTCTCATTTTCAATGGCTAAATCCACTAAAAATCACCATTTTCAATGGCTAAATCCGCTATAAATCACCAAATTTCCATCGCTTTTTGTATGTTTACCAGGTTGGGTTACCAGTCGGTTGACCGCACTTTGGATGGAGATTACCGTCGCCTTGCTGCCCCCGAATCTGACGGCGGTCTGGCGATGAAAAAAGGCGCCGATGTCTTGGCCTCTGAAAAATCAGCGGTGGAAAGTTGAAAGACGTGGCAGTGTGTCAAAACCTTGTACCCCTGTAGTTCACATCAAAATAGCTGGGATTTATGGATGTTCATCCCACTAAAAATGGATTAACAGGTATTGATCCATAGCCACATGAGTCTTCCCAACCACCAGCAATTTTAAGGGAGAATTTCCCACAAAAACTAGAGAAAATATGAGAAAATCCCAGAAATTTGAGGGCAACAGCATGCGAATTTCATGGTTGGTCATCCTTTTTTCTCGTGAAAACCACCGTGATTTGTGGGTGCCACGCTTTCTGCAAAAGGTCTACCTGATGAACTATCCTGAGATACTGTCAGATTTTGTCCCGAATCACTGGACCTGGACATCACTGGTTAATCATCACTAACCAACTGGTTAAAAGTGTCTTCCCTATTGAACTTGGATTTTGGAGGTACCCTCTGGTAATGACTAACAGTTTGCTATGGAAGCCATGTCCCTAATCGAAATAGATGATTTTCCAGCTAGAAACCTCCATTTATTTTTGGGATTTCCATGGCTATGTTAAATAACCAGAGGGTATATTTGGATGTGCATCCCAGTTACAGTAAGCTGTTAAAAAAAACCATATGATACACCGGGGTCGCCTGTGAGTTCTCGAACGCAAGCTCTCGTCTGCCTGGGCATGTTGCTGGCCCCACCAACATGCCAATCGGCATGGAAAACCACCATGGTTTCCTCGGAATTTTAAGCTGAACCCTGGATGGTTAATCGCTTGCACCCTGTCCAGAGCTCCAAACCACCAAAACAGATGTTATAACATATGGCTTTTGATGGATTAAACATTGTTGTTGTAAATTTTAGGTTTGCCCGCGGCGAATCCCGCATATCCTTTGACATGCTCAAATCCCTGCGTAGGGATTAAGTTTTTTACTTTCCAAAACAACAAATCGTAAAACCCTAAAACCTAAACCCTAAATTAAAACCCTAAATTCCCTAAATCCTGAAAACTTAAAGTCAAAATCACTGCGTATAGCCAGTGTTTTCATTCATCCTCTGGTGGTACGTATATCATATTGTTTGGATGTGTTGTTTGAGTGTGGGCGAACCCGGGGTTAGGGAACATGTTGGTCAGTCACTCCAACATCTGAAGCAGATGTTCAACTATCCATAGTTATCCCCATGATATTCTGATTTGGATCTATTTTGACAAGTTAAGTCACCATTTGCTACATCATCTACTGGCTGGTGGTATACCTACCCCTCTGAAAAATATGAGTGAAAGCCAGTTTTGGGATGATTTTTCATTCCCAACTGAATGGAAAGTCATAAGATTCCGTGGTTCCAAACCACCAGCCAGCCATGAAAATTCCATTACCAGAGGGCTAATCACCATTAAATCACCATTAAATCACCATTAATATCACTATTTCTAGCAAATATGATGGTAAACATCATGAAGATATCACCAGCCAGTCTACATCTTCCATGCTGTGCTTGCTACCATACCCATCACCGCTTCGAGCTCCCAACGGATGTCCGTCGCAGCAGGAGTTGGGTCGCCCAGAGCCCGGAGCCGGAAAGGCGGCGTGAAGAGGTGGTCGACAGGGTCAGCTGGGATCTATGATGGATTCTAGTGGCTAATTGGATAATACCCTCTGGTAAACATACAAAATCCTCTGGATCCAAAGCTGGTATTGAATCTTGAATACCAGAGGATTCTTGTGGATTTACCAGAGGGTTTACCAAAGTGAATCTTGAATACCCTCTGGTAAGCGTGCAAAAAGCTATTGAAAATGGCCATTTTACCCATAAACTATGGTGATTTTCATTGATTTTCCATAGTTTTTTGTAAACGTTTGTCAGAGGATAATTATTCGCCATTACAATCATGAATAGATTTCCATAATTCTGGAGAATCATGGGGTGTAATGGCGGCCAATGGGATATGAAATTCTCTGAAATTCTATGAATGGATCGTAGATTTCTTAGATGATTAGATGGCTTGCAATAGGAATAACAATCTATGCATATGATCATATGGATATTATGAATCCTGGGTATCTCCCATGGTCAAGTTACATGGTTAGATCAGCTTTGGAATATCGAGGTGGCCAAAACGGAAGCCCCACCAATTTCCCGGCATGACCAGAACAGAAACATCCAAACATGCCAAAGAAAATGATGGCATAGAATGTTCTGTAATGTCAACCCTGGATTAATAAACCCCTAGGCTGTTTAATTGGGAGGGTACCATAAAAAAGTATCAGATTATGACTATTTGGTGAGTACCCCCCTGATTAATAAACCATGGTTTAGCCAAATCCGGGGTTGACATTATCCGATATCCATCCAATCGGTTTTATCACCAGTGAAACATCCATGGGTCCAACAGAAATATCCATTGGATCCATTGGTCCAGCCGACATAAAACCAGTGAACTTTCCTACTTAGATGGAAATCCAGGGCTTTCCTTAGAAATGGGGAAAAACCACAGCTTGCTGGATGGTTTGGAAGATGGATTTTTCCATAAATGGATGAGAACTAGGGGTACCCGGCCTGGTAAACCTTTACATAACTATGGACAATCACCATCTTTCATGGGTAGTCATCAACTATTTCTATGGCCATGTTCAATCGGTAAATCCACTATAAATCACCATTTTCAATGGCTAAATCCACTATTTCTATGGCCATTTTCTATGTCGCAAACTGTTTGTTTACCAGGTTGGGTACCCCCTAAATCAGGAAACCTCCAGATGTTCCTATCAGATCAGGGTGGATTCTAGTGACTCACTGGAGAGGAGAATGAGGACGGTGGTCGCCCTTAGCAATCACTCAGAGCTAGAGTAGCCAGAAAAATCGAGGAATTTGCCACGATTAGAAAAGGATGTGACTTTTCGATCTTTTCGGGAGTTCTTACTTATGGCGTGTAGATCCTTGTGGGGATTTGGGGGAATCAGTTGTGACTCATCCCTGGATTCAACTATTGTGAAATCATTCTGAGATAAAATATGGGACTTTCAAACGCATTCCCAGTTGAGTGAGGATTTAATTGAAATTTCCATATTCTATCTACTCTAGGATGACTCTCTCTCTCTCTCTCTATGTATGTATGTATATATATATATGCACGAGTATATGATATATATATAATATGTAATATGTACGTATATTAAACTAAGAGTCATACTCAATGGAGGTTGTCCAGCCCACCATGTTATCAGTAAGCCTTCATTGCCACACCGCAGCACCGCGCATTGTCTCAGCCACGCAAAGCTTATCTTCTGCCTATTCGAATGGAAGATTCATCGCTGAGGCTGATTCGGATGGTTGGCTGATGACGTCCGGATCAGCAGACGAATCCCATCCCCAAAATCTTCATGGGATGATTACGTCAATGGATTGGTTTAAGTTTAAGGGAAAATCTTCACCGAAACCCATGGGTTTTTTAGCATCAAAAAAATATTGGGCTTTCGGCTTTCCTGTAAAATTTTCCCATCATCCAATTTTGCGAGTAGTGGGATATGATTATTGGATACTACTGAATGATCATACTGACTAATGGTATTGTCAAACTGGTCACAGATGTTTATATCGTAATGGGATGATTCTATAGTGGGACACATTCATTTGATAGTGGACTCTTATCATGATCATTCCACTATAACAATATTATTCTATGATTATAATGAGATTCTACAATGGAATAATCATCGCCCAAATGATTGAATAGCCCCCAACAAAGTGGACCCAAGTTATGAATAGATCACAAACGAAATATAACGTGTTTCCTTGTGGGTTCAACCAGCGGCCTCAAGGCAGTTCTCATCTTCAACATAATATGGAGACATTTCTTTGGAGCCATCAACCACCAGGGATGATCAGATCTGTTGTATCCTTGAGTTTTGATGATTGATTCCTTGTCGAACGGAAAAAAACACATCCTTCGATTTTAGGGCTACCGAAAAATAGGTGGATACCCGCGAATAGACACGATCCACATTTTAAACGCTGGAGCGAAACGTTGATCATCCAAGACAATCATAAATCCACTGGTGATTGGAACTTTAAGACCCATTTGGGGGTTTCCTAATTTACAGTGTTTCATAGTTACCAATAGTTACCAACTGGATTCCAATAATATACATATACATATATATATATATCTATAATAGGGGTCATTTGGATAGGGTTTCTCCATTAAATCACCAGTGGATCATCATCCAACCCTGTAAATCCATTTGGAATAATATACATATTATAATAGTATACCAATAGTTACCAACTGTTATATTGGTATTCAGTTGGAATTGTTATATTAGATACTATATTACCAACTGGATTCCAATAATATATATATATATATTGGTGACTAAGATAGGGCTATTTCAACTAATATACATATATATATAGGGGATCCATATATATTATATAGGTTATTCCAATAATATATATATATATCTATAATAGGGGTTTCCTAAGATAGGGCTCCTCCAAATCATCCAGTCGTCTTGCGACCTGGTGACTTGAACCCCACGGGTGACTTGGATGACCCAGCCATCTTACAGCGAAAAAGTACCCGGCCTGGTAAACGTTTACATAACGAACTGGAACATCACCATGTTTTTATGGGAAAATCATCATTTTTAATGGGAAAATCACCATTTTTAATGGGAAAATCACCATTTTTAATGGGAACATCACCATTTTTTATGGGAAAATCCACTATTTCGACTGGGCCATTTTCAATAATAGCAAACTGTTAGTTCAATTACCAGGCTGGGTAAATCACCATTAATTCACTATTAGCCATTAATAACCTCCATTAACCTCCATTAACTCACATTCACCGGGCATAGTGTCTCCACCATCCGGGGACGAGCCGCTTCGCCCGCTTGGCTCACTCGGTGAGTTGGACCATGAGGTCCGTCATGGCGCGGATGCTCGGGAAGTCAAAGACCTGTGGGTGTTCCATGTGGAACGCAGATCGCCACCAGCAGAAAGTCAGGGATTTGGCCTCTGGTAAACTTACAAAAAGCTATGGAAAATGGGTGATTTATTGTTGGTTTACCGTTTTTAAAGATGTTGATTTTCCATAGCTATGTTAGTTTACCAGCATCAATAGGGATTTACCCTCTGGTTAACTAAACTGGTTGGTGGTGCAATAACCATCTTGAAAAATATGAAAGTCAATTGGGAAGGATGACATCCCATATATGAAATGGAAAAAAATGTTCCAAACCACCAACCAGTAAACATAGCTATGGAAAATTGGTGATTTATAGTTGGTTTACCGTTTTCAAAGCTGGTGATTGTCCAAAGCTATGTTTACCAGAGGGTAGATAGGGAGATGAATTGATATAATGTTAGTAAAGCAATAATAAACCACCCATGGGGTATTATTGGGATTTAATGGGATATAAATGAGATCAATGAAGGTTTAATGGGATATTATTACTGGGATTTACCGGGATATAATTTTCCATAAGGCTGAGGCAGGTCCTCATTCCCCTGTTGCGTGGCACGACACACCAGTTGTGGCTAGTCATATATGGTTTTACTTTGCCATATTTGATTGGCATATTTGGGGGTATACGGCATTTCGAAGCATATTGTGTTCTTTGACCATATGGAGGTTTCCTGAAATAGGGCTACCCCTAAATCATGGATTTTTATAGGATGTTCCCTTATAATCCATCCATTTTTGGGGACCCCCATGACCGTGGAAACCCCCATGGCATGGTAGATGTTCCCAATATTGGGACACACCTCATGGAGGTGTATGGAGATACAACATCTTGGCATATCTATACACCTATTTTCAGACCATGAACAGATCCATTGATCCGAACATGGGAATCTAGCCACAGTAAAACCATGGAAAAAAACAATGGTGGTTCATGGTGGTTTATGGTGATTTAATGGTGATTAATGGTGATTTAATGGTGATTTATGGTGGTTTATGGTGATTTAATGGTGGTTTATGGTGATTGGTGGTGATTAATGGTGATTAACGGTGATTTAATGGTGATTTATGGTGGTTTATGATGGTTTATGGTGATGAAAAAGGTGGTTTATATATGACATCCATCCCCATGAATTGTGAAGTAATTATATAATTAGCCAGAAATGAACATGACGACCCTGCCAGGAATTGGGGCTTGGAAGATTTGTATCCACTAAAATCAGGCTATTTTTAGGGTCTATGTGAATTGCGGGGGACCCTCAATTTAGCATAGCCTATTGGAAAAAACATCCGCATTATTCCGCAGTTTTTGGTGATGTTATTCGGGTATTTATCTATTGAACATGGTAATTTTTCCCGTATGTGAAACAACCAAAGGTCAAATCCCATTGAATCCCCAATCCCATTGGATCTCATATGAAACCAAAACATCTCAATCCCCCTTTCAATATCTTTTGATGATTAAACCAGGGTTACCCTCTGGTTATGTCAAAATAGCTATTGAAAATGACCCATAAAAATAGTGGATTTTCCCATGAAAAATGGTGTTTTTCCATAGCTATGTTAAATTACCAGAGGGTAAACCATGGTGAAATCAATCCCATGAGTTGATCCAATCCGTTTATCCGAGAAACTAAGGTGCTGGGCAGCTCGGCGCCGTCAAAGGTGCTGCCCAACTTGTTGCGGAACCTGGGGGATGTCACTGGGAAAAAACTGGGCGGTTTTATATGACTGAATTGGATCGTTAAGATGATAACATGATGATCTAAGATGTTTTTTTCTAACATGTAATTATGGATCTCAGATGTTATCACTGTTTTATGATGTTATCACTGTTTTGGATCTCAGATGATTTAAAGTGATTTGAGATGATTTAATCAATAAACATAGAAATTTATAGATGGTTGTTGCCTGAGCCGGTTTGTAATTGGTACCGATGGATATGCCTCCGGACGGGCTTATGAAACAACTCATGCCAGGCATCACTTTGTATCAGGGACTTGTGTGCTCAATATGCTGGAAATGTGGTTCATATCCAACAACCATCTAGTTTCTTATGGAAATCCAAAGGTTCAAAGACTTGTGGCTGTGTTTTGATGCGTTGGATCTTTTTGTGCTGCTTGATGGACAATGGTCCATTTTCTTTGCCTGGGGCGTTTTCAATGCCCCAAATGGTACATATACACCAACGCCTGAGAAATTATGCTCAAGCTTAGGGCCTTTATTTCGCAGCTTTTGTGTAGAGTTCACAAAAAATACAGTGTATTGCGGTTCTCGTTCAACGGCAATCCAAAGACTCTTAAGTATTAAGTTTGTCTCGCAGAGAATCTTAGGACAAACTCCGCAAATAATCTCCATGGACGAAGTCTGCAAGGGCATTTCACCCCAAACAACACTTGATATGCTTAGGATTACTGTATAGTGATGTTCCAGCACCAATTTCCAATGATGTCAATATTATCATGAAATTCTAAGGGTGCCCCAGGTCGGTAACCCCCCAAAACAAACAAGTCCGGCCTTGTTTCGGAGTTGTTCACCCCCATGAATCATACATCTTGCTTACTGAACCATTACCCTCTGGTAGTTTAACATAGCTATTGAAAATTGCCCATTTGTAGTCGGTTTACCATTTTTAAAGATGGTGATTTTCCAGTTCGCAAACTGTTAACGTTTACCAGAGGGTATTGTATAGTGGTATGTGCCTATGACAAAAATCTGGGCATTTGCAGCGGCCGAGCTTGGTCAATCTCCATGAACTCCATCATCGACATCTCCTGCGAGAGCTTCTGCATGGCGAGCCTGAACTTGATGCCGTCACCATGTAAAAGAAATTTGCAAATGGTGTTGAAAACTCAACACTGTCAGCTTGTACATGTCAAAGTCGGCATAATTGAAAATTACGTAGGACTCCGTAGGACCAAGGAGCTTCAAGGATGCTGGCCGACGTCAGGGAGCTCGATGATGATGCCCAACCCGTCACTCAGTTCAACTTTTGCATTCCAATACATTGTCACATGGGCATGCGGCATGGATGTCATTTGGTGTCTATCAGAATAGGGCATCCGAAAGTTGCATGGTAAAAATCATCACTGTCCATCTTTTAAGAAGAATTTGGGGATATCCCCCATTCTTCGACAAACGCGAATGAGCAGATTGTTGATCCCTACTTATCCCCATTGAGAATAGCATCACTATATAATTATATCATTAATGTTCATGAATGACCTTCACATTACCCATTATATCCCATTGTATCTGATTCCATCATATTCCATCACCCCTCATTACATCCTCATTTTATCACTATCCCGTTGCATTCCATATCATCATGTTCCCTTTTTCCTTTAAATATCCCGTCGTGTTTTTCCACCATCACCGAGGTATCTAGGATGCCAGACACCACTGCGTTCATGCTGTTGATTCCTGGCGCGTTTTTAGTATGTACATTGTGAATATGGGATGCTTTTGTTGGGAAAATTTTCGGTTAAAACTATGGTTTCCACCTCAACATCTAGGGCAATCTAGGGGTAAACCCTGTGAAATCTGGTACTCGTATTGGATTTTAAGGGGAATGTGAAGTATGTGTGTAACAACATATTGTTGATTTGCGCTTACCCTTGAGCAAAAACCATAGAAACCATGTGCTGGTCCTACTCACAAGAAACAACATCTTCTGTACATGGCGAATATTGGGATACTCCACACATTGTCTGGTTGGTGGTTTCAACCCCTCCCCCTCTGAAAAATATTAGTCAACAGTCAACAGGAAGGATTATCCCATATATTATGGAAAATAAAAAATGTTCGAAACCACCAACCAGCCACACATTGTCGTAAAGAAACTCCACCATGTATACGTGGCCAAACAGGGGGGACATTCGCCCAGTTCATCCAAGGAGTCGCGAGTAGCATCTTCTCACTACGCTAGGTGTCAGTTTTTGAAAACTACTGGGGTACTTTTACATTCTCCAGCCTGTGATTGAAGTGTTCCATCCAATTATTGATTGAAGTCTTGAAAGGGCTGTTTCGTCTTCTTTTTTATCCGTTGTTTTACTAATATTTGTCTTTTTGCGAGCTAAAAAATATGATCCATGAAAGGCAACTCTCTATGCGATGTTTCGTTGTGAAGCATCTTTTCCGATTTTTTGTTTTTCAATTGGAAAACTCCTCCACTGGAAAACCCTTCGTTCCAATCTCAGTTCGATCGTCGTTCTGGTGAAGGTGCAATGCTGTCCCACCAGAACCTCAGTCCGGATCAGTGCGATCTGTGTCCAGGTGAAGAAGATTGGTGAATTCACAGAGGTTTCCAATCAAACAATTTAACCATCAAGTGGTTATATGGTTAATATATGGTTATTATCATATGGTTAATGATGGTAAATCAATCAAATTTGGGATGATTTCTCTTATTAACCATGAGTCATTGGTATATGGGGATAATTCATGGGACATATAATTAATCTGGTTGCTGGTGACTTAACCATCTTGAAAAATGATGGAGTTCGTCAATGGGTTTCGGATGACATCCCTACAATATGAAATGGAAAATAATCCAGTCATGTTTGAAACCACCAACCAGTTGTATATATATATAATTATATATATATGGTGTGAAAATTTGACATGTTTCCCATATATGAATTGGAAAAATATATATCATGGAACATTTGGAACCATAGATCCATGATATATATATATATATATTTCCATGATATATAATTTCCATAACATACCCAGTATATATACCCATATATACCAGTTGTGAATCTTCTCAAAGAACAACAGATTTCCCCGACAAATTTCCTGGTGGATGATGCAAACAAGAGTGCAATTTTGCAAAACGTCTCAAGTCATAGAAATTGAAAAATGACGGGTGAAGATTGGTGATTAATAGTGATTAATGGTGATTAATAGTGATTAATGGTGGTTAATGGTGGTTAATGATGGTCAATGATGGTCAATGATGGTTAATGGTGGTTAATGATGGTTAATGCTTCACTGTCAATGCCGAAGTGAGTGTCAGAACACAAGTGTGGCTTCTTCTTCACCTCATATGGTTCATGGAAAGGTCTCTTGGCGAAGTGGACATGAGTGTATGGGGTTCGGACATGACATTTGGTATGCAATGTTCACACATGTGCAGCAAATACCCATCCGAATATATATAAAAACTGAATTCTTTTTTCATTGCCGATGACGGGAACCGCATACCTCTTCGCGATTTTGGCATCTAGTATCTATATGATATGTTGCATATGTTTAGGCATTGAAAAAGGATGGTTCCAGGTGCCATGTGACATGAATTTGGCATTCTTGCCGCTCCACGCTGACTCTATGCGGAAATGAAACGGACATTTGACAATGTATTCCCTGTATAAAGTGGTTCGTCGTATATTGACCAACTGGGGTACCCCAATAACCATTGACAATAAAGTGGTAAACCCAATAATCAACCACATATCTTGTCAATGGGAATTTCAGGATCCTAAAATGGAGGTACGTAAACGTACCATATTTTTGGCCATATTTTGTGGGGATATTCCCTGAAATTTAGGCCAGTGATCTTGGTGTTTTTTTCAGAACAATTGACATCTATAAATCCTGAAGACCATCCCGTTGGTACCCCCAATCCTGGTGAAAATTCCCATCTGGTTCATCCCAGCATGGGGAATCATCCCTTTTTTCCCGGCCTGGTAAACGAACTTACAAGAAACGAACTGGAAAATCACCATTTTCCCGAATGCGTAGCAAGGGTTCCCGTTTCACTCTGGGGGTCTGGGGGTTGGAGTGTGTTCGCTCGACGTTGCGTTTGTGGTCGCAACCGTCCGCAACCGTTCGCAACCGTCCGCGCGAGGACCGTATGGCCGTGCCTATGGGAAGTTCTGCAGAGGTGGTAATTTTTGGAGGTTTCAGACGTGTCGTTGCTTCGTTTCGCGTG
>Ga0126342_10004426_pt1 | contig 23967 bp, 22 predicted proteins | sample Cyp1metagenome_FD_92528 | JGI IMG/M metagenome (GOLD analysis project Ga0126342, IMG submission 92528) | Coral microbial communities from Lord Howe Island, Old Settlement Bay, Australia - Cyphastrea 1 metagenome | ecosystem: Host-associated > Invertebrates > Cnidaria > Coral ...
AAATCTCGCCATGACACCAAAGGGTTTGAAGCGGAAACGCCACCGACATTTCCCTGCTGACACTGAAGATACGTCTTCCCTTCCTTCTTTCTCCTACCCCGCTAGCTTTCGTCATCCACCCCCAGCCTCAAGTCAGTTTTCACGTTGTGCTTCTGCTGCTGCTGCACCCACCATAGGTGATGGCAAGGCTTTGAACAAACTTTGCGGGCAAATCGTAGGTGATCCAATGCTGACTTGTCACATATCAGAACGCAATGGTCTTTGGCTGATTGTTTGACCAAGAAGTCTGCTAACCCTCAGAATCTTGTTGATGCTGTTAGCCAAGGTGTTCTTAAGGAAATGGATGCTCATCCTCCATTTAGATCATTACTTTCTCTAGCCAGTCTTCTTCATCTTGGGTGAGCCGTCCACAGAGATACTTCACAAACTCAACTTGCCATTTCAAGAATTTATCAAACTCTTTTTGGGCTGAACCCCAAGAAAGGAGCCAAGAAACAGAATCCATTGCCATTTGGTGTCGCTCAAAACCTGACATGTTGCTTGGACAGAGGAGACAAAGAAGAGATCTTTCACGTTTCTGCCTCACAGTTTCGCGAGCTTGCAACCATTCTATCTTATACGATATTCTGCACAAAAGGCCATATGGTCCTCATTGGGTAGAGTGAGCGGTGTTCTCTCATTTTCTTGTGGATTACCTCTTTCGTTCGGGTACCATATCCCTCTGCTGGTGACCCGTGTCTTTCCTCATCATCATGCTGGGAGTTGTATGGCCTGCTTGAGGCCTGTGCCGTCGACCCAGCCATGGTAGTAAAATATATAACAGTGCGAACCTCTGGTCTCTACTTCTTGAGCCGCAGGCACAAATTCAAAAAATAGCCAAGAATCCCTCAGGGAGTCACCTAAACAGAAATACATCATGTCTGAAATCAACATGACTGCAAACTGTAGGCAACCAAGACCTGAGGTAAGCCTACCTTACCGGAAAGGCCAAGCCTTCACAATATCTGGTTTGCAGCAAGGAGCTTTCTCATCAACTCAGACATTGCAAGGACAGATTGTTATTCAACAGCAGAGCCAGTATGAATATGGCAGGTTTGTTTCAGAAGATGGACTGGAAGAGACCCATCAACTATGGCATGTCAGGTGCTGAATTTGCCTCATTTCTCCTCTCAAATCCAAACCAACGGTTCTTTGTCGATAGCCATGTTCAGTGGGAATGGAAGCCTTATGCAGTTCCTCCTACATATCCTTTTGAAGTGAGGATGGAATGTACTCAGGGTCATACCAACAAGGTGGTGAATCCTTTTTCTCTGCATCATCCACTCACTTATGATGAGGCAATGTGCCTAGGATGTTTCCTGGTTACTGATGTTGCCACTGCAAGCTCCATTCAGAACTCTGGCTTGGTCACAGATCCCAAGGGTCATGGAAAAGGTGGCAGAGACTCAGTCCACTTCATGTACCACAACGGCAGTGCACCAGGTTATATCAGAATGGCAGAAGGTACAGAGCCACCTCGTCATTATAAGCAGCCGGTGTATTTTGTGTTATTTCCCGACTTTTGTGTGACTCGGCAGTTGTTTTTACCGAGCAATGGGGTCGTGTTGTTTTATGGCAACGTGCCACCACTTTATCTCAAGCAAGTTGAACAGTTACCCACAGTGGCTATGGGTGTCTTGAGACCTGGAAGAGGACACATGTTGCCATCATCAGTCACTGGAGGAACCTGGCCTTGAGACATCGCCTTTGAACATGTCAAGAAGGAGAAAGGTACTGGTTTTGTCGAAGGAGGTGACATTCCAAACAACATCAGAAACACAGCCTGGCAGTTCACGGGTCACGGGATTCCACCAAACTATGGAAAGCTTGTTTTTGGACCTCTTGGTGAAAAAAGCTGATTTTGATCCAACAGCAGAATCCATTCATGGTTTGATACCAGAAGGCTTTCAAAACAGAAAGGAATCTGAACCATGCAGCTGATCAGCCAATGAGCAACCCATATGGATACTCGACGTGTACGTCTCTTGTACTCTTGCTCTTCATAGGTGGCTGTCAAAACATCCACACGTGCAGGGTAAGTCTCAGCAAATGCAAGAAAACCATGCCCTGATCTTGATTCTGCTGAAGAGTAATGAGCTTGTTGTTGTTGATTCTGCAATTCTGCAAAGCAGGAGTTGATGAGGTCTGAGGTTGAGCATTGGATTTTCCTTTTCCATCTCCTGGTTTTCCCCATTTGCCTTCATCATCCTTGCCTTTGTTGCCTTTCTTTCCCTTTCCTTTTCCTTTCTTCTGGAAATATCCATACTCATCCATGTAATACAGATCTTCATAGGCCCAATAGCCTTCCAGTTCTGATCATCGACCCAATAGCCTTCATTCCATGAATCCTTCCATTCATCTCCTTCATCCCTTTCTCCTTAGCATGTGAGAGCGGCCTTTCTTTCTTCCTTTTCCCCATCCTTTTCCTTGATCTGAAGAATCTTCTTCCTCCTTTGCCTTTCCCTGTTCCTTTTCTTCTTCCTTTACCCTTGCCTCTTCTGGTCTGTCTGCCTTGGAACACTGATACCATGTGAATTCAGCGCCATTATAAACCCAGAAGACATCTTCTAAAGCATCCAGGAATCCTTCTGCGCCATCTTCATCATCTTCGGCCCAATGGCCGTCGGTTCCTTCTAATTCACCTTCAATCCAGAACGAGGCAAGATCTTCTCTGTCCTAAAGGGTTGCATCATAGGATTGCCAACTGCTGTTCTTGTTGTGCAAAACATGTCCAGGAATAAATCTCTGAGTTCTTGCACACTGTACTGATCTAATGTTCTTCCACAATGTGTCATGATACTCGCGAGTGTGTTCCTCTGATCTTGCGTCAAATCTGCCAGACTTACCAAAATCAATGCTAACAAGTTGTCACCTAAGGGAAATGCCCTTCTCTGTTATCCTTCTGTTTTCGTTGAGTTGCAAAAATGCTGCCATTGCGAGCTCATCTGTCCAAGGTACATTGACATGTGGTTTTGCACCTGGAGTAGCTGCTGCAATGCCTGCTTGGTTCATCGGATTAGCTTCATGAGTTTGGCGACGCTGCGCAACATGCGCAATTGCTTCTGGACTGGTAATCTCCAAATCACGTAAGAGATCCATCCAAGGCTCAATGAGTCTATTTCCTGTGAGTTGAAATCTGGTCATCCATCTCTGTAAATCCACTGTTCCTCCGTTGTGCTTCATGAACTGCATGAATCGATACAAGAACAGGGCTTGGGCTCCCTTGATGAAATGGGGTCGCAAGAATCTTTTGAAATAGTTCACACCATCGTTTGTGTCTCTCAACAACTCTCTGTTCAGTAGTATTTTGTATTGAGATGCATCACCTTTCGAATCTGTTCCTCAATGCAGGTCCACGTTTTAATGTCACACCAACCATCAACTGCATCCTCAAAAGCAAAGAAACTGGTCCTTCCATCATAGGCAGGGGCAACCTTCGTGGTCATCTGCTGAGTCATGTGAATTGCTGGTTGTTGGGGTGCTCTTCTCATTACGTAAGGGTCATACTGGTTCCATGAGTCATCTGCATCGACAATGCCGAAGTCATCATCATAGCCATGGCTTGCCATTATCGGGCTCTACCGGCGATGCAGGATCACAGCTCCACTACCACTTGAAGAGGGGCAATAGCGTCCCGATAGGATCAGCCAGAGCGTCTTTCCCAGTCAGCGCAGCGCCTAGTGTACAAGCTATACCACTAAATCTCTCTCTTGAGCCTTGACAGCGTATGTAAACTATGCTCAGCATTCATGCTATATATTGGTAGGGTTCGGTCCAAAACAAAAACCGGAAGGGCGGGAGGGAAGGGGGGGTGGAGGGGGGACTTGATACGGATGAAGCAAAGACGCACAGCAAGAGAACAAAGGAACAAGCACAAGCCAAGAACAGAAACAAGAACAACACCTTCCAATCAGACACCCCGGCAGGCCGGCGAATTTGTGGATGTTTTTATGAGTAGGGCCCCGTGTGTTTCAGAATATTTAAGGCGTCGACAAATGGTGTTAAATTTAGCCGGAGATTGTTGAAAAGACTTCAGCAAGGCAGCGACCTCGAAAACAATGGTGGAACGTGTGCAATTACAAGCTCAACTGCGCAAGAAAAGACAATCGTGCATCCAACATCATCAAACCCTTGATGCTGGCAACCTTGAGGCGGCACTGTTGGAAACCATGTTTTCAGTACAGCTCTGCCAATGGGCAAACGCAATTCAGGAGTGGTTATATTTAGTGACTGTCAAGAGGAAACAAGGCATTGGAAACAAATTGACAAAAAAAAACGATAAACAAAAACAGAAAACAAAAATAACGAATGGAAAATCATGAGGGTTGGAGAGAGGACCCTTTTGGCCAAGGAAAAGAAAAAAAACAAATCACAACTGTAACACTTTGAAAAGAACTGCCGAAACCCGGACTTTTCCACAATTGTCCACGACGTAATATTTTGTTGTGGTGTTTTGTGCCTTTTTTGTTTTTTTCCTTGTTTTTTTTTGTTGTGTTTTCTGGTTTTGTTTTGTCCCCGTTATTATTTTGTTTCTTTTGGTGCACATCAGTTGGTTATTGTTTTTATCGTTTTACTTGTTTTTGAAAGACTGCTTAAGGTTTGGTCTTCCAGCAGTGTTTTGCCCCGAAGTCTGGGTGTCCACCTCTACATAAACTGGTCATCAAAAGTGAAACAAATCCAAATGTGCATGATATGAACAGTCAATAATCAATAGTTTTTTCCCACCGATTTCGACACATTCCAAGATCATATTGGTTTAGTACTAAGGAGCGCACAACTCGACGAGGACTGCGACTTACCCTGCTCTGGCCTAATGAAGATAATATGTCAGTGACCGCATGCTACAATTTTATTGAGATGAATAACCCGGATGAAGAACATATATACACCTTGCATACAGACATGTACAAGATTGAATCTTGGCCATACCATCAAGGGGCCATGTGGAGGTTGTACTGCCCTACTCTCGGGTAAGCGGTGCCGTAGCAGGAGAAACGGAAAACGTGTTGTAGCGGTGGTTGCAAAGAGAGCATACAGACTGGTTGCGAATGGCTCCTGTGGTGCGTCGGGCTGCTGCCAGGTTTTGAATGTTTGCTTTAATGAATCTGAACGATTTCTTTAGGGAACCACCTGGAATACTGTATATATATAATATATAGATATAATATATATATATATATACTATATAAATCTATATAATAAATATATAAATAATTATGATAAATATATATATATATAATATTTTTATATACAGTATAATTAGTGTAGATAAGTACAGTCATCATCATTGATGGAGGAACAACAATATGGGTGATTGCTCTTCAGTGCAACAAATACAGTGGAAATATATAAATGTTGTTGGACCGAAGCTCTGAAGTGGGGTTGTGCAATCAGAGCCATACGCATTCTTACATCCTCCGCACCGCTGCTTTACATGGCTAATGGCCCAGCATATTTTTGGGAGAGCCGACTGAATGCGACCAATGGCACGGGACGGACTCTTCCAATTCACAACAGAGAAGTCTAATAGCATCCAAAAGAAGAGGCACCAATTATCAGTATTTCCCGGCACCACAACTCAATCAGAATTTCAGGCTCTTTGGATTCGAAAACCTCGCTGAAGTTGTGAAGGAGCTACTTCCAAATGTTGCACGTCAGTAGGGACGTTGGTGCTGGGTCAGCCGAAGGGCAGGTGGGTTGCAGGTGGGTTCGAGGTTTCTTTATTCTTCTGCCGGGAATATGTGGGTCCAACATGGCTCAATCAAAAGCAAGAAAATTGATTTACCGTTTTCGTCGATCTACATATCAACTGATTCAGCCACACGTTCCCAGAAGCATGGTTTGGCAAGGGTTCACTCTCAATGTCCATGCTTTGTATGATTTGGAAGCCGGCGCTGGTTTTTTTCCCAAACCACTAAACTGGGAATTATGGACTAGCCATGGCATAAGTAGTCCTGGAGATTTGTTGAACTATTCTCAGTCGTTTCTGCATTTTTGCTATCTAATCGAGCAGACGCCCTTGAAGGTGCGCAGTTGTCCATTTGCGCTTGTTTCACCATTCCGTTCCAAAGACTTTGCTGTGCAATCCTGCCTAAGATATCGGTTTCGCTGTTCCTTGTGGGCACCCTTTGACCCATCCTTCAATTTGCCAGAGACTTGGGCACAGACTGAATAGCAGACTGAGTAGCAGACTGGGAAGCAGACTGGGTAGCAGACTGGGAAGCAGACTGAGTAGCAGACTGGGGAGCACTGAGTAGCAGACTGGGTAGCAGACTGAGGAGCAGACGGGGTAGCAGCGTAGCAGACTGGGGCACTGGGCGGCAGACTGAGTGGCAGATTGAGGAGCAGACTGGAAAGCAGACTGAGTAGTAGACTGAGTCAGACTGAGAAGCAGACTAAGTAGCAGACTGGGAAGCAGACTGGGTAGCAGACTGAGTCAGACTGAGAAGCAGACTAAGTAGCAGACTGGGTAGCAGACTGGGTACTGAGCAGCAGACTGAGTAGCAGGCTGAGGAGCCCACTGAGGAGCAGACTGAGGTGCAGACTGGGAAGCAGACTGCCTAGGAGTAGGAGGCTGAGAAGCAGACTGGGTAGCAGACTGAGTAGCAGACTGATCAGATTGGGTAGTAGGCTGAGGAGCACATTGGGAAGCAGACTGAGTAGAGACTGGCAAGCAGACTGGGAAGCAGAGTGAGCAGCATGGGATTGCGACCGGATCAACAGTGAGTCGCGGACTAGTGAGTCGCGGACTTACGGGTCGCAGGTTGATATCCCCCCACACCCGCCGCCCAGGCTGCCGTGGGCGTGGTGGACCGCTGCATCGAACAGATCCACGCGCACAAGACAGGCACCTCAAGAGACAGCCTTCATGCAGTCGGTGACATCACCAAAGTCTTGGCTGGAGAAGACAGGACCGTTCAGAGATTCAGCTCCAGTGGAAGACAGTGAAGCATTGCGAAACCTACTCTCTGAAACATCAAGGGCCAAACCATTTCTACTGGCAAATACTCTGTAGCCACTTTGTTTTTGTGGAGCAAGCAATTCTGAGGAGTTGGAGTTGGCAAACACCTTCGTGAGGTTTTGTAGCTTCAAGAGCTCGTCATGACGAAATATTCATGACTCGCGCACACACACACAATACAATAATATATACGCAAACATGTTGAATCATTTGAAACCTAAATCCACTGTGAGGATTGATTCAAGCCGCACAGCTGCATGAAGGTCAAGAAGTTTCTGTTTGAAGGTAACGGCAAATGCAAGAATTCCCTTTGACTTCCTGACAATCTGAAACCACGCACTCCTTCCTTAGAGCCTTACAACATATTGATAAGACATGTTCTTTGTATGTTTGGGTACAATACCCAAAAGTTATCTTGAGATGTTGAAGTACTTGAAAGCAGGCACTTCCAGCTTTCATCTGCCGCATGGGGCTGGAATGTACCGATATTGAAAGCAAAGACGTGTTGTTCTTTGCAACTTCGGCGATGCAATGCTTCCATAAGGTCAACCAACGCATTCAGTTCAAGCCAAGCGGCAGAGTCTCACGGAGACCGAGATCAACAATCAGTGGAAATGGGCAGTGGATACATTTTTTTCCAGTTCATGGCCTTCTGACTAAAAATGGAAAGCACCCAGTTATGATCATTTCAACTTTGAACATGATATGCCAGCAGCAGCATATTTTAGGTAGTGTTTTTTTTTCTGGAGAGGCTACCCGTTGCGAAGGTTGAAAGGTCGGTTGCACGGAGCATTTCTCCGCGAGAGGCTACAGTGTGCAAGGGTAGGTAGGGTAGGCTACACGGACCGTTTAACGAGTTTTGTAAGCAAAGTTAAGCAAATACAATTTTGTAAATACCTGAAATTTTCGGATCTGGGCACCACCTCAGAACAATTATTCAGGGAGAGAATGGTCCGAAGTGTCGTACATATGTCCGAGCCCGGCTACAAACAGGATTACCGACTGTACATTATATACATATCCGCACCTTGACGTTCAATTTCATAATGTAGCTGATTGCAACTAGGTTCTTTCAATTTCTGGTTGGTTTTGCCCAAAACAGTGCCTGAACATTTGCTGGACATTTGGCATCACCCGGTATGGACATTTTGGATCATTTTGGGGGGTAAAGCGACTGAGTTATGACGAGGTGCCAGATGATTCTCACGGATTTAAGAGCTGACGCTCATCCTCGGCTCCGGCTTACTTGACCTTTTAATTCGCGGTCAGTGGTCATTTCATCGCAGGGTGGGCTTCAAAGGCTGCTTTTGTTTGAGGACATTCTTTTCGAACATATTCATGGTATTGGAACTCTGTTGGAAACTTTCGGTTCTCTTTTATTTTTGAGCAGGTCAAGAAGGTGTGTTTCAATCTGTGTGCGTTGTTTCTTGCTGAAGAATGTGAAGAGCAGCACTGATTCAAAACTTGGAAATAAAAAGTGCACAAAGTGTTGTAATTTAATTACACCATTTTGCGCTGTCAGATGGCAAAGACTTGCGTAAAGTCACAGTTTTAACCCGCAAAAGTGGCCAAAACACTGTTATTTATATGGTTTCTTGCAAGTCACGGTTTTCAATTTTTCAAAAACGTGTAAGCACCAGCGGTTTTTACGGTCATGATGGTTTGCAGGCTTTCGGCGCCATCACGCGAAACTAAAGTGCTTAAATACCAGCGTTTCAACGTCCAAAAGCAGTGTTTCGTGCATTCCATTTTTTCCTGATGATATGGCAAAATCGTGTAAATACCAGTTTTTTTTTGCGGTCAACCAACAAAAAGCGCTGTAATAGCACCGTAATTTACAGCACTTTTTTTGTTTTGCCTTCAAAAACACTGGTGTTTAAAGTTTTTTTTGCATCTCTGCTTAGCTTCCAAAAACATTAGTGTTTGTGGCATGTTTTGCTTTTTGCACTGTTCCTACAGCAGAAGCACATTGTAATTTACAGTGTTTTGTTGCTTTCGAAAGCCAAACATCGTCCGAAACATGTGATAAAACGGCACTGTTTTTTGAGTTTTAAAAATGTTACGGGTAAACCGGGTTCCGTCGAAAAAGCTTTCCCCCACCTCGTTGAAGGATTCTTGTTGTTTTTGGGGAGCCCCGAGGGTTGGCGGCTTGGCGTGTGGGGAGCCGGCGGAGCCAAATTGTAGGGCTTCGCCGCACACCGGCCATGCCCCAAGGGTTTGACGAAAAGATGCTCGTTACTGCGATAAGACATGCTTCAAAGGACCGCAAAAAACACCTAACGTTACTTCTAACACCTGATGAAAAATTGAGATTGAGATTTTAGCTTGTTCAGTGCGCTTGCGAAGCAGCAAAGCACCACCAAATTTCGTGACGAAAAGATGCTCCTTATTACTCCACGAGACATCCTTCAAAGGACAGGAAAAAATAGTAATTTAATGTGTTCAGTGCGCTTGCGAAACAGCCAACCAGCACCTAATTTCGTGCCGCACAGATGCCCGATAGCGCCCAAAGCTCTGATGGTCCAAGGTTCGCAAGGCTTCGCTTGCTGTTTCCAGCCCTGCATCCTTGGGCGGAGAATACAAGAATCAGTATTTTCACTTCACATACCACTCGGACAACGCTGATTATCATGAAGCTGAATCTTGGTCCAAATGAGATTGTGGAATGCTGATCAGCTATATAATTAATTTTGTAGGAATTCAAGGGGTGATGATTCGATGATTTATTCGAAGGAACCTTCTGCCACAAGGCGGGCACAACTTGAATGGGGTCGGCAATTCAACGCAAACAGTGTTTTAGAACGTTGGGCATTGGTGCGTGAATAAGAAATTTGTCATTTTTTCTTTCCTCAGAAACATTCTGAGATTACCCTTTGGTTGACCCCCGATGTTTTTTTTAAAGCAAAGTTTGCAGTGGGAGTCTGAAACCAACAAATTGGTTTGCAATGGCTGCGCCACCCTTGCGTACGGGGCAGCATTGGAGAAGAACTTGGGAATTCTAGTCTTGCTGCTGCAAGAGCGACCGTGATCAAATGTGTGTGGATCAAATCCTTGTAGACGATGTAGACATATTGCCCAAGAGAAATTTGAAGTTTTTTTTTGGCATTTGGAGTGAAGACTTCTCGCCACATCTCGCCACTAGCTGTAATTACCGCTTTTCCGTGGAGCCAAGGATCAGTGCTGCGGCGGCCGCTGCCTTATTCTTCTCCAGCGAAGCAGAGACACCAGACTCCGACCCTGAGTGTGAGCAGCCAGAGGAACTGTGGAGGGAGATGGTCCAGAATGTCACGGTGGGCGTTTTGTCCGCCTTCCTCGGAGACATGGTCTGACAATTTCAAGTTTGTGTTCAAGTTGTGGGCATCCTAAATCCCATTTGTATCCATTTGTAAGTTGATTTGTGGGCCATCAAAATCACAATGAACCGGAACCGGTAAACCAGTAAATCTGGGGAGGGGTTTCGCAACAAGCCTTTCAAACCTGTGGGGCATTCCAGATCCCACTCGTGAAGTGATTTGCGGATTCTACTTGAAAAACAGATGGAGTGATAAGTTTACTTTGCAACCTCCAGGCCTCACTAGCCCGCGTCCATCAGCTAATTTTCTCTTGACCGGGGGATTTTAATTATTTTGGAAGGCTGTTTGCTTTCCCAGGCGTTTGAACCCAGATTTTCCCTTTGATTGGGCCGTTTCACGTCAATCATCGGCCATAGATTGATTTTTTCCGGATATGCACTCACCAATTTTTTCGCCGGTGAAGCCTAAAGGGCCTAAACCTGCCTTTCCGCCAAGTCTAGTGGGATTGGTAAAGTCAATGACAAGGGGTCACCCTTCCTAGATGTTTCATCGGTGTGCAGTGGGAAGCGGTGTGTGCATGTGTGTGTGTGTTTTCATATCCAGCATTGTATTTAAGTGACCCACAGACCCCCAAAGTTATTGAATGCTATTGGTTGGAAACATCGAGAATCATAAGTCTTTGCTTAAGAAGTTGATGCCCCAAACGCGTCCACGCAATGAGTTCGGGCGCCAAGTGCTTGCCAGAAACATATTCGGAAACACTGCCTCATCAGAGGTGATGTTCTGAGGCGATGCTGTGATTTTCTTTTTGTTTTTCGTGCAACTGCGTCAGCCGAAGCCGGAAGTTGAGTGGACAGACGAATTGAAAGAGAACTATCGCAGAAGATGGCGGTGCAGAAGTGTGGTTTTCTGGAGCATCTCCATAGTTCACATTGGCGCATGCGTGTTGTACTTGGGCTCTACAAAGTCGAACGGTTGTCCAACGATTTGATTTGCCAACAGGTTTGTGCAAGTTTTTCACAGTTGTAATTTAAGGAAAGAGAAACGAAGGGGGCATCCCAGCATCGCAATTTTACAGAATATATAATTTGGCGTTGCTCTTGCAGCAGTCAGGTATTGCCTAAGTTTCCTTGCCAATGTCTCAGTTGAAGATGCGGCTGAATGGCTGGAGAGTTGTGGTGTGACATTGCTTCAGGATCCATTGCTTGAAGTTGGCGGCCGAAAAGATAAACACATGTGAGCTCTAAAACGGCACACAAACACAAAGACCGAAACTGAAAATGGCCCAAATCCATCCAAATCCTCATAATATCAGACCTTGGTGTATCAAACCTCATCAAACCTCATCAAACCAGCTGTGGGATGGCTCCGTTTGTGCCAGGATTTGATCATTTTGCCTTTGCTAATGGCATTGGTACTCGCAAGCCTTGCAACCCTTGCAGTTACATGCAGCCGGAAAGTGGCCTGGCTGCACAGGAATAAACGTTTTTCTATGTTTTTCTGAGTTCCAAGATGTTCAAAGGACCTTCGGAGCTGGCAGTTCAAAGCGCCCCGAAATTAGCCTTGACAACCGCTCACTAATTTTGTTACCCAGATTTCATTGGGAATGTGTGGATGGATATATTGGGCGGATAATCAGCTACATAAGCAGTCAAGTTCCCCCCCCCAAAAAAAAACACTGCCAAAGGCTGCGCATTCTCGCAGTTTAAGTGTCGAGGTGCACAGAAGCTACTGGATTCCGGAAGATATTGGGGATGCGCCGAATGCTTCGGATGCCCCGGATCTGGAGGGCCCCCAGTGCATTGGCTTCACCGCCCCCACTGAGGACGACTGGTTTGTAGCCCAAATTCCAGCAGTAACAGAAGAAGATCATTCAGATGAGGATTCAGAAGGCCCGGTGATTGTCAAAAACGTTGATAGTGATTCCTGTGCTGGGAGCCTCATACAAGAGAGCATTATCACCGAGATTCGTGTTTGAGCCTGAGCCTTTCATTATCACCGATTTTGAATTTTGAGCTGCAAGCTGCAAACTTTTTCTTGAACAAGAAGGGTATTTGCAGCATTTTGCAATATTTTGCAGCCGCTTTTGTTTTTTTACAGTTTGAAGCAGTGGCAGTGGTTCAGAATTTCTCGACACAACTAGGTACCTTGTCAAATCTTGTCAACAACACATGCCATATCAAACAAGAGTTTTGAACCACTATGAACCTCAACTGTGAACCTTTTTGCACAGCATGCTTATATGCGCAGAATGTGCACTTCAACTTCCAGGAATCTCCTGTTTCTGTGCACACAGATTTTAGAGCTCGTGCCGAGTCGTCCCCATGGACGACCGTGCCACGGATGGGCTCAGGACCCCTTAACCCGCCCAGTGACCCCCCTGGGGTCCCAGGGACTTCTGCATTTTTGTGACGTATTCACTATCGGTAGTTGAATCTAGAATCTGCTAGTTTCTGTCACGATGACCGGCAATGATTCTCCCTACTTCAGGGACTCCCGTCGGCAAGTAAATGTATACTGAAATGCTTGAAATCTTTGAGTATCATGGATCGCGGTCAGCAACGCCTGTGGTGTCGCATTTATTCTGGGTAAACCAGTGACCTCCAGTGACCGTGAGCCCGTGAAAAAGGCGCATGTTGCAGGGGGTACACGGGGGGAGGCAGGGCATACCAAGAATTGCATACCCTGCAGTGCAGAGCCCGCAGTGCATACCCGGATGGCATACCCTCTCCCAGTTCAGTTCTTGGCTCAGACTACAAGGAGGAGGATAGGAACTTCAACATAGCATGCAAGGGTTTTTGACCTCAAACCAGATGCTCAAGAGACTGATGATTTGCATCCATTTGCGTTTCAAAAGAAAATTCAGCAGTAGGTAGGACTGTATAGGAAAGCATTGAGGCTCTTTGCAGACAGCGCTGTCCTCCAGACATGTTTGGGAAGCTGTGTGACATCTTTCTTTTGGCATCTTTTATGCACCTTGGACGATTTGTTGATATGAGGATTGTAATGATGTGTCTTTGTTCGCTCTTGCTTGGATTTGCTGGGTCGTTTTGTACTGGGTTGGATGTTTCATTCAGATTCCTTGCGGCCACTGCATGCCATTGCAAGGTCAGCAGCAGGAAGCGAATTACTTGGCATCGCGGCTTTCTGCCGGAGACATGACCGCTTGTGCAGTCTTGGAGAAGACCACCTTGAAATGTCGGGGAAATGCCGACTACCAGAAACTTCCTGGGCAGTGGGGAGATGAAAGTGGAGAGATGGGAACCAACCTCCCAAGCATTGATCTTGGTGTGGCATGGTGTGGCCATCTTCGACAATCTCTGGGGTTCAGAAGTCGGCCAGATGGGAAACTAGGCGCAACGGCGTAAAGTAGTTAGGATGCTGAGTGGCTGAGTGATGTCCAGGATTATCCAAGTATGCCGTGCCTACGTCAAATTTAGGACCCCAAGTCCAGAATTGCAAAGCTATGCAACATCTTGTAGATGCATTGGATTCGATGCAACAACCAAGGAGATTCACCGCCTGTGTCTTTGGGTGCTGGTCGTACTGCCAAGCAGATTTCGGCTGGCACGTTTCATGTCTGTGCAATCTTGGATGATGACTCTGCCAAGTGCTGGGGAGACAACAGATTTGGACAGCTAGGGCTAGGTCTGGTGTGAGTGTGAGCGCTACCGGGGAGTGTGCTTTGGCTTTGATATTTTCCAAGCAAAGTGGATGCGCGAATCAAAGTGAGCGGACACAGTGTGCGCATATGAGCGGTCTCGTGCTCTCCTGCGCGCTCGCCGCTCACCTGCACGCTCACCGGCGGGCTTACTTGCGCATACGATTGCGCATCCATGTTCACACGAATTTGTGCACAGCGCTGGCGGGCTGGCATGTTTGCATCTCACGTACGTGTTTTCTACATTGTGTGATGCATAATATGTTTTTGGGCCTAGCTAATGTATCATTTTATCGTATTATCATGTGAGCATTGTCAGAAACCTCCGTGTATATACACGTTTTGACTGGGTTGCCTTAGCAAAACGTTGGGTTTGGTAAGGTTGTGTCAGCCACTTTGGCCAGAATACACTTGGTAATTGCTTAATAAGCATTATATATTCATGCCGCTGCCTTTTGGATTCCTTTTGAAGTAAGCAGCTCCTACGTGGTTTAGAGGTTCATATGTAATGAGCCTAATAAAGCTTCGCGTGAGTCTTTTGATGTTCCGCCCGCCGTGTAAGTTGAAAGTGCGCGTAAGGTGTCATTGTACGTGTTTGGCCCGAAGTTGATGTATTTTCGCAGTGGTTTGCACTGTTTATGAGATGAAATTGGGTTTTCCCAAGCTGCGCATTCGTATTCCATGCAGTGGTTCGCAGACGTGATCATGGTCAGGACAAGGTCATGCGAATAATTCCGGCGCTGATCCCTCTGAGACGAGTGATTTCTTGGGTCCTATCGATTTGGGTCAAGCAGCTCTACAGATATCGGCTGGCGAATGTCATACCTGCGCTGTGCTTTTGGATAACTCCTTGAAGTGGGGTGGAAACTCTCAAGGGCAATTGGGATGCCTGGATCAAGCTTTGCAGATGTCCCGACTTGTTGACGGTAACCGGTAAACTGCTTCCTGCAAAATAATGCAGAATAAAGATGATGATACTCATCACAAGGTGACAATGTATCCTGCATTTACGCTCCAGTCTGTGGGACACGTGGAAAACGTTTTTGGCTTAAAATTGTTCAGCTTTCAGATTCGGTTGGTCTTTTGGGAGGGGCAGATGAAACAGACCCTTATCCCGGCTAACCAGGAAGCAAGCATGCCTCTGAAATGATTTTTAGCGACGTCTTGGTTGAGGATCCAAAACTTCTTGGCCCACCACCCTTGGCTTCACCCAGTAGGTTCTTGATTAGTTGTTCCATGTTGTTCCTATGGTTGAATAAATCTTTAGTCAAGATCCAGAATGGCATCAAAGGGTCAGCTGGCAAAAAGAGAACACAGTTGCAGGAATTTGCTGGATTAAAGGCCAAATCAAACCTTAAATTGCCTTAAATTGCCTTAAATGCATATTTTCGGGAACGAGGCTGTCGTTGGTCATTCCCGTTACCAGATCCCTTCCCAAGTACCGGGCATCCCTGGCATCCCTGGCATGCCTTGGTTTAAGGATTGGGAGATCAAACTGACAGAGGCGGTGGCTCCAGTGCGGAGTGCGGCCAAGATTTCAGGCGGTGTTTCTCTATGTTTCTCTTAAAGGGTGGGAGAAACCAGGAACATGAGCGCACACATACACACACTATGGACATATCAACATTGCTTTCCATATCGGCTAGCGAAAGAGTGTTTGCAGCACTTGCACTGGACGTGCAATTCTGACAGTTCTTCTTGAGATCTTCAGAATCTAGCAGCTAGCTAAACAGCAAGTTGACAGTGGAACTACACTACAGACTCTGCGAATGTAAGTGGCAAATCTGGCAACTGGTAATTCCACGGCTCTAGGAGTATCATGCATGGTTTGCTGGGGTAAGCAGCTGCATCTTCCAATCATCTTCCGGCTTCACCGCTTCTCTTTTATCGGGTGAGTTCGTTGCATGGTCCCAGCGCAGGTCTCGTGCTCGGTCGCTGGCGTTTGTGTGCCGCTGGATAACCATCAAATGCTGGGGTTCAAACTCCTTTGGCCAACTCGGCCAGGGACACACGGCCGTGCTCCGTAAAGGATGGGCGCACGGGACACTATTCAAATCTTCAGCGTGAGTTTGAATTGCTTTGGTTTTGAGGGAGCATTAGTGAATCAGTAGAGCCTGCGTCCCTGCACCCATATCAAGTCAAGAGAGATGAGCCCATAAGGCCCAGGGCCATCTAGGGCCTACGTTCGGCTTCCCCTTTTGCCTCACTTGATCTTGCAACACGGCCATTTCTGAACTTGCATGCAGTTGTCCGATACGTCATTCGTCCATGATGCTGTCTTGCTTCCTTGGCTCGCAGTTGATGCAGTTGTATGTTTTTCCAACCAGAAAAAAAAACAGAGGAGGATTGAAGTTGCCAATGTTGAGTCACAAGATTCATGACTTCAGAAAACCCATGGACCGTCGTGTACTTGCACACTCAAAGTTTCATCATCGCCAAGCAAAGTCCAGATCCTCCACGTTTTTCATCTACTCACCTTTCCAAACATAGACACTCATGGACTCACGGATTCAATACATCTTCCACCGCAGTCAGACCCCAGGAGCCTGAGTTGCAGATATTTGCAGGGGATTCAATGTATTTGTTCATGTTATGCCACTTGGCAACACCAAAACAATGCCCTCGCAAATGGGTTGTCGCCGGCCATTCATCGGCGTTTGCGCCAAAAGTTCGCCTGTGCCCCAAGGGCAGATGTTGATGTTGCTATGGAGATCTGAAGGAATGGATGATGCCTTGCGAAGAATTCGATTTGCCCACCGAAGGTGCCATGTGTCATTGGTGTAAGGCATTTGGCAGTTTTTCAGCGTCCAAAGATGAAAGCATGAAACAAGGCACTCCAATGAGTCCAATGATGACAATTTTGCAATGAGAAATTGGGCTCATGGTTCTAACCGTTTGAAAGCCCTAGGCTGGGCTGAGATGTGGAGTTCAAAGCGCGGTAGCAGTGCACCGACAACTCCTTGCAACCATGGTTTCGTTGGGGTCCTCAGCTTAGGTCATGGTTGTGACAGAGTTTGGAAGCGGGCTTTTCGTGGATTTTGTTTGTGGACTCTTTGTGGAGTTTTAGTGGGCTTTTCTGGACTTTTGGTGCGCATTTTGGGGACCCTTGGTGGTCTTTTAGTAAACCTTTATTGACTCTTGGTGGATTTTTCGTGGACTTGACTTTTGGTGGGTTTTAGTAGACTTGTAGTCAGTGGACTTTTGGTGGGTTTTGTGGACTTTTGGTGGAGTTTTTGTATCTTTTAGTAGACTTTAGTCAGTTGTCTTTTAATCGATATTTGGTGCACTTTTCGTAGACTTTTTATGGACTGTTGCTGGACATTTAAGGGACTCTTGGTGAATTCTTGGTCGACTTTTGGTGTTGTTTTTCTTTTTTTTTGGACGTTTAGTGGACTTTTGATGGGCCTTTGGTGGACTTTACCAACCATTGAATTTTACATTGAACTACATTAAACATATATATCATGATGTATCCTGAGAATTCAAACGAGCGCGGCCAGGAGGAGCGGCAGGTGGAGGTCACCCGGAGCCGGCTGAAGACTTGGCTGAGGTGGAGATGGGTAGTTGGGCCCGTTGGGCCTGCGATGATAGACGTGGATGATTTAAAAAAAATCACATGGATGACATATGACATATGATGGTATTGGAGAAATATTGATGGATGACACTGGATGATATTGGAGGATATTGATATTGAATGATGATGGATGATGATGGTGATGACGATGTTTTTGGTTTGTCGTCAAGTCTACCACCCATGTTGGCAGGTGAAAAGTTATATAAATATTGTTTGATGAACTTGTGAACTGTGAACCTACCAATCTTCAGCAATCATTTCACATATTTCACCACCATCTTTCAAGGCTGTCTAGATGTCTATCACCACACAGCCAGAATTTGCGGTCGCTTCTCCGCAGGGATGTTTCGACTCCAGGTCTCCGCGAATACCTCGACGATTGGGACAAGTTACTGGGCGAACGGGGATCCATGCCACCGTGGATTTTGCAGTAATGTTTGAAAAACCATATATATTATAACATATTATAACCCGCATCCTTGAAAAACATATCAAAGAACTCAAAGAACGATAAAAAACAACTCTGGGGGGGGGCAGGTCGTACAATTAAATCCCGTTTAAAATGAATTCAATCCCTGTTAAGATGAATTTAATAAGTTTAGCTAAAATAATAGAAATAAATACATGAAAGTAAAATTACCTTCGGGTTTACTATTGCTTTTGATGAAATATAAACTATCTCTTCTGCAGTGTCTCTGTTGGATTCAGAAAGGTCACCAGTAAATGTGGACGTATCGGTGTACCAGGCAACTGACTTGGTAACTGAGTGGACAAATCACATGGTGATCGTGCCGCCGTTTATGGGTCAAAATTTCAGGCCCAGGACAGATTCTGGTCATGTTTGTGTCAAGTTGGTCATGCCATGTCTCCCAAATGGTCTCCCAAGTCCTCAATACATCCAAGTGGTTTTTTGTACGTAGTATAGAGAATTGCTTCTGGATTTCCAAATTCAGTGGTGCCCCTGCCTCCCTGAAAGAGTTCCTGACCATAGCAAAACAGCCTCAGGTTGACTTTAGCGTGCGTGAAGCAGCTCTGGCGGTTGGGATGTCTCCTGCAAGGCACATGGTCGAAGCAGATTTGACATGGTTTGAAGGGATGGGTAACCGGGTAACCAATGTACTGTCAACATTTCATGTAAACTGCACAAGCGGGCAGATTTGCCTCGTTCTTGTTGGGTTGAGGGATTTGCAGTGATGAGATCTTTCGTGATCTTCCTACGTGATCCTACTGGCTTGTACGTGGTATATCATGTCACCGGTTCCTCATCCAGAAGCCAAAAGGACTGAGTCCTGCAGAATGAACCTTGAAAAGTGCATGCGTCGTGTCCCATCACTCCCAAGGTGAGATTTGTTTTGGCAAGAACGGCAAGAGCCAACATTTCGCAACAAACTGCGTGAACTAGGGCCCTAGGGGTTTGCCCAGTGCTCTAGCAGAGAGTGGATGGAGAGTAACATCAAGACATATCAAGACAGTCCAACTGCAGGGAACCGCCTGGGACCAGCCCTGGCAGTCCATTTGGTGCGCCTGACACCCAGGATCGGCCCCTGCCAGTGCCGCCCAATTGACTCAATAGTTGGGGGATGTTGGGGGCAATTCTTGGATTTTTTGATATATTTTGATACTTGCTTCAGCATGCTTCAGCTACATCCGTATACAAAACCTCACCAAGCATCTTGCATGCAATTTAACTCAAACCGTCAATGCTGTGCTGCTGTGCCTTACTTCTATAATTATATAATTGAAATTAATTACTCTTATATTGTGCTGTCCATCAGATCAATTTGAGGATATGTTAATATTACTACCGGGTTCTTCAAAAACAGCCATCCTCCTACATGTTGTCACATCACACCTGATCCCTCCGCGCCCCCTTGATCAATGTTGTTGCCTAATGCATGCCCGCATCCGAACCGAAATGGCTGTTTTTTTGAAGGCCTTTCCAAGCAAAGCGATGTAACAACATTGACTTCGGGGAAAGGGGGCATGCAAGTTTCTTCGCAATGAGTTTGACAGGATGGCTGTTTTTTTTGAAGAACCCGGTATGTGAGTTTGGCATTCGCATGCAGTGCTGCTAGGATCGTGAGGAGAGACCTTCTACATCAGGCAGCTAAGTAACTTGTGACCACTATCAAGCAAGTACAATTGCTAGGATAACTATGGATAACCCACAATTTTTGCTGTTTTGCCAATGTAAATCACTTTGTTGGGGAAAGCTCAGGTTACTGACCGAGCGGACAGTGGATGAGCTACATGACCATGAGCCTGCAGATGCGACCACGGTCAGCTGCCTGTACTCATTTTTCTTTCAGTATCAGAAAACACCAGGATACCAACATGCAGCGTCCCCGATGTGCGAGGAAATTGTGCTTTGCCGGGTAGTTTGACTTGATTTGGAATCGTGATTGCCAAGTGACTGAAATTGTTTGTCCGGACGAGTTGCCATATTGAACGGCTCAAAAGTAGTTGGGTTCCAATGGCTACGGAGGTTGTGGTGGTGGCTGCCAGGCCAGTTGCTACTGCGGGCAGCAGACTTTATCAATTCTTGTAGTGTTGCCACACAGTTTTATAGTATAATATAGTATATAAACGGGACAAGCAGCAAAGTCTCAGCATTGAAGCTTGATTACAATGCATTCGAGGGCCCAAACTTGAAAACAAAGATAACAAGGGAGATGCACGCTCAAGTATACCGAAAGGATTAGGGCCTCGAACCCCACAAACCATCGAATATCCATTTCAACCTGTACGTTCGAGGAGACCACTCCATTGAATCCGCAAGATTTCAAACTTTGCAAAATAAAACATTTAAAAGAAACATCTCTGAAATTCCCTGAGGATAAACGGGCCCAAGGCCCAGGAAACCTCAGAATGGATTTGTGAAGATGATTTACCAATGTGCTCTGCCATTTTCTGTCATTTTCTGCCATTCGTTTGCATGTGCCACCCACACCATGAGGGAAGCTAACCTCATGGTTTGGGTGGTCAGAGGTACTCGAAAAAGAAGAGAGAAGGGACAAAGATAGAAAATCAAACAGAGAGAAGAACACCATTCCCACATTGTATCATGACATGTGTTTTGCCCATTCAACATCCTGATCAGGCGCACAGCTGTGGGCAAGTTCGGTGGTTCCCTGGCTGGTGTGCCAGCCATTGCGCTGGGTGCTGCTGTCATAAAGCAGCTGCTGGAGGATCCATGCAGAGCTTCTGGATGACAGCAGCACTGTGAAATGATGAATGTAAGACAGATCTGAGTTGGGTGGGTGTGGCAGGCCTAAGTTTTCATGTGGATTTCGGCATGTGGTGGAGATTGGTGGAGAAGATTCGTCAAGCAAGCTTCCAACGATGATTTGGTGGAACTTTCACTGGAGTATTTGCTCAAATCACCTATTAAGATTTGAATGGCATCAGAAGGCGTGAAGGTGCACTGGGATCAGGACACTGCCGGCAAGGTGAAGAATGACATGGTCGATGAGGTGATGCTGCCCAGCACTGGAAGCATAGTTAAGCTGTGTCAACAAGGAACGTGAGTACAGCAATATGAGAAGGAAGTAATTTGCCATGCGCGGTGGGGTCAGGGTGTGCAGTGACTTGAAAAGAACTGACCGCACTCTGCAGCGTTGCAGGTGCTGCCTACAACTGTGTAGCGTAGGCTTTTAGATGATCCTTCTAAGATTCTAGGCATCTAATTCAAAAAATATTCGGGCGTGGTAATGCTAGAGTTTCTGGGTTCAAAACCACTGAGATTTCGTCCATCGCCGCAGGTCATCATTGGGCAAGTCCTGACAGCTGGTTGTGGACAAAATCCTGCGAGGCAAACTGCTCTGAAAGCTGGGCTCCCTGAGACCTGTCCAGCACTGACCATCAACAAGGCCAGCGGCGACCTGAGAATTCCTTGACGACCTATCCCTGACAAACCACCCATTGAGGACTTGGAAGTGTATGCTGGATTTGTGCTGTTGATGGAATTCCGAGCTGTGTTGTTTGCATGACTTGGAAATGTATGGACATGTATATAAGATATATATAAGTAGAAGTTGACGTCCTATTTCTGTCGCTTTTGTTTTTCCAATGTTGCCAAAATTTGGGATGATGATAATCCTAAAGGAGCACAGGGTGATGCAGGTGAATGAAAGGAAGGAAAGGATGAGCCTTATTCCCCCCACCAGGACAAGCCTTGTCAACGGTGCCCTGATGGCCAGGTTTGTGGTAGTGGATTGAAAGCCTTGAATTTGGCCACACAGGCGATTGTCGCAGGCATCTGGGTTCAACGATCATAACGATTCCAGGCTTGACATCATGTAACCGTCACCCGAACTCTGTGCTTTAGCACCTTTTTCGGTTGGGGGGGCATTGCAGCATTCAAATGCAGCCTTGATTTTTTCACAATTGTGAAGGGACTCTTCATGTCAGGGGGGCAGAGCCTAAAATGGTCAAAGTTTCAATCCTGTTTGTGTCCATGCATTGATCTTTCACGGCTTCCAGATATGTTTTCTTCTCGGACAATGTTCTGGGCTTTCCTGGCCCTGCGTGCTCGCATTTTGATGGCGTCATTTTTTGTACATGTTGGGCTCGTCTCCTCTTCTTCCTCCTTATCGTCGTCATCATCATCGTCATCGTCATCCATCATCCATCATCCATCCTCATCATCATCATCATCATCATCATGATCATGATAAGAACCGTAATCAAACTACTTTCATCATCGAAGGAAGTTTAGAAGTCAAAGTTCCGACAATATGGACAGATGAAAAGCAGAGATGGGAAGAGACAGAGAGAAGAGAAGAGTAGAAGATAGAAGAGTAGAAGAGAGAAAATCAGAGAAGAGAAAGAGTCAGAAGAAAGAAGATGCAGGTCCGCGAAAAGGTAGGAAAGTCGCGAAACACTGTGTTTTTCCAATGATTTGTGGCTCCAGAGGGTCAAAAAGTAGGCTCGCTAAAGCGGCGGGTGCGGAGCCATCTGGCCCAATGAGAGATGAAAAATTGCACGCCGTTGTGGCCCGAAGCACGTTTCGAAGTCAAAATGCATAAGACACACCAGGCTCGGACCACTTTTGGAAGTTGAGATGTCGAAAAAGTGCACGCCGTTGTGGCGCGAAGCGCATTTCGAAGTCAAAATGTACAAAACACACCAGGTCTGGACCATTTTTGGAAGTTGAAATGTCGAAAAAGTGTACGCCGTTGTGGCGAGAAGCAGATTTCGAAGTCAAAATGCACAAAGCACACCAGGTCCGGACCATTTTTGGAAGTTGAGATGTCGAAAAAGTGCACGCCGTTGTGGTGCGAAGCACATTTCGAAGTCAAAATGTACAACACACACCAGGTCCGGACCATTTTTGGAAGTTGAGATGTCGAAAAAGTGCACGCCGTTGTGGCGCGAAGCACATTTCGAAGTCAAAATGTAAATGTACGAAGCATTTTCAACTACAGCCACCAATACACCACAATACACCACAATACATTCCAATACACTACAACTACAATGACACCTTCACTACATTCCACTACACTACACTACACTCCACTACATTCCACTACACTACATTACACTACACTACACTACACTACACTGAACTACACCCAGTTACACTCAATTACACTCAGTTACACTCAATTACACTCAATTACACTCAATTACACTCAATTACACTCAATTACACTCAATTACACTCAATTACATTCAATTACACTACACTACACTACACTACACTACACTACATTCCGCTACACTACACTACGTTACACTACAATCCACTACCCTCCACTACACTACATTACATTACACTACATTCCACTACACTACACTACATTTCACTACACTACACTCCACTACACCACACTACAACTACACTACACTTCACTACACTACACTACATTCCACTACACTCCACTACACTACACTCAATTACACTACACTGCACTACATTACACTACGCTACATTACACTACACTCCACTACACCACACTACAACTACAACTACAACAATACTACATTTACACTACGCTACACTACACTGAATGACACTGCTCTACACCTTCAACTACAACTGTACTACAACTGCAACTACAACTACACTAATTGCATTACACTATACTACATTACACCACACTACACCACACCACACCACACTACACTCAATCACACTACTCTACACTACTCTACCCCAAAGTGCATTACACTACATTACATTACAATACACTCATTACACCACCACAATTGCAACTGCAACTACACTACACTAATTACACTACACCATAACTACAACTCCACTACACTACAACTACAACTACAGCTGCACCACACCACACTACATCCAGCAGTTGTGGGCGAGGTGACCGACCAGGTGACCACTGCAACCATTGCAGCCACTCCAAAAAACACAGCTCCAACCACCTTTCGGTCCATCAGTGGATTCGCTCTGCCATCCGTGATTCACAAC
>Ga0126342_10004427_pt1 | contig 23963 bp, 19 predicted proteins | sample Cyp1metagenome_FD_92528 | JGI IMG/M metagenome (GOLD analysis project Ga0126342, IMG submission 92528) | Coral microbial communities from Lord Howe Island, Old Settlement Bay, Australia - Cyphastrea 1 metagenome | ecosystem: Host-associated > Invertebrates > Cnidaria > Coral ...
AACATATATAATATATTTAATATATAATGTAATATATATATATATATTTATAATATATATATATAATATATTATATTTATATAATATAACATAATATACTATAATATAACATAATATAATATATAATATAGATAATATAATTTAATATAAAATAATATAATATACTATAATATAACATAATATAATATAATATATAATATAGATAATATAATTTAATATAAAATAATATAATATAATTTAATTTATCTATATATAATATGTATATGATGTTGGTTCTGTTTGTTTATTATACTTGCTATATCAATGTGGTTACTGAACGGTCACCCAATTACCTCCGCGCGCAGGGGAGCACGCAGGAAATCTCCGTCTTTGAGCGAAATTTGCCGAAGCCTTTCTGCGATGATCCGCAGGTCCATGATTTTGATGATATTTGATGAGCTGAGCATAATCCTCCATAAAAAATGATGGTTAATGATGGTTAATAATGCTTAATGATGGTTAATAATGCTTAATAATGGATGACTAGTGATGATTAATGATGATTAATGTGGGTCAAACAGTGTCATAAACTTCCCGTGACTGAATGGCAACCATACCACCTATAAAAATGCTGATGACTGGGGGATGGTTTACCACATTGTTTTAGCCACATTAGAGGGTTTACCTGGTACACCCCATTTCAGACCCAGAAATTGCTGACAGTGATTCTTCTGAAACATTTTTTCCCAGCATTGAATGGAGTAATCTATGGGGAATGGGTTCATTTTTCTCGGTGTTTCGGTGTTCGAAAACCGAGGAATGTGCCAAAATGGGATGGTTTGATGGTTTCAATGGGAATCCAAGGATGATGCAGATGAGATGGGCCGAAGAATCAGCATTTGCATGACCCAGCCAGCTGGTATCCAGCTGGCTGGCGAATGTCTTGTCTGAAAATATGTGTTGTTTAACCCTTATTATCCATTGGTCAATCATCATTTTCCCTATACTAAATTGCTATAATTGAGGGTATACTCCATAGCAGAAAAAAAGAAAAACATGAAATTTTCAGAATATACCGTCTGGCTAAAATGTGGACATGTTATTCGTTGGTTGTCTAAGCTTCGCCCACAAAAAAGGTGCCCGACATGATTTTGGCACGCATAGCTAACCATAGCTATGGCAGCCATGGAAGTAATCACTGGAAATCCCCTATATAGATGGAGTCTTATAGCTGGATCATCGAAATAAATGGTGGATCTTCGAGCCAACCAGGTCTGATTATTGGAGGGCACCTATGATAGGTGATTTTCCATAGTCAAATCACCAGGTATCAGGATTCTGAAGACGAATATGTGACAGGAATGGTTGGAGTATGTTTGATTTTGGGCCCAGAAGGTGCAAAATGCTTGAATCCCAAGGCCAAATCACGCACGTGATTTTGGCACCCCACAATTTGTTTCAACTGGTTGCGCACTCCGAATCTGAAGAACCCAAAGGATCCAAAAGGCTGCACTTTTCTTGCGGAACATCTCACACACAGCAGTCAGAAGGTGGGTATACCTGTTGTAGCGAGGCGCTGATGACCCCAAGGAGTTGACAAGCTAAACAAGTGAACCATGGAAAAATACACAATATATATATATATATGATATATGAGATATGAGATATGTAATTGAAACTTTAAATTCACATCATGGCAAAAAATATGATGAAAATGCCCGCGTGGAAAACCAGCTGGCGAGTATATTTTGATTGATGCACCTTTAGCGACAAAATGGAGGAACACATTCTATTGTACAGAAACGGCCTTTTGTTGGACAGAAAGCAGATTGTAAGGTACAGCGTTAATCGCATTTGTGAGCAAAATTTGTGTCTTTTTGTTGACCTTGTAAAAGGTACAATGTGCCCCCCCCAGTGATGTTTGTTGGTTTAGATTCGCCCCAGTAACTATAGTTATAAGTGCCATAAACCATAGTTATTGGAGTTATTTGCACCAACTGAATGCTATCGTGGCCGGGGGCCTCACATTGTAGGATTGATGAACACAGCGTATGGTTCCATTTCGGGTTCACCGGGCTGTGGCCTGGACATCTTTGAGTGTGATGGTGATAGAATGTCTCCGTCGCAGTTCAGTGCATGGCATTCTTTCACTAACACGGTGCCTGTCCGAAAGCTGCATTGTCACGCTGCACTGTCCGCTGCAAACCAAGACGGACACATTTCAAAAAGGTCTTTCAAATGGACAGGCTGGATGTTGTGCAGTGCAAAGCGTTAACATCTATAATTATAAACGTCATTTTTCAGAAAATCAACAAAAAACGTGACAAAGGCATCACACAGCCTAGAACTTGACCCATCCTAATCCCTAGCAAGCGGCCAGCTCACATGGTTGGGATGGTGTGGCGCTTACAGCCCAACGCCCGGAGCTTGCTCTGGAGGGCTTACCCGGCTCCTTGCCAAGCAGACTCCGCGCGGTTTTCAGGGCCTCGAGGCTCCGAGGTGCTTAAAATCTTTGTCGGGAAGATTGGGGTAAATTTTGTGACAGGCGAACCAACTCTGGCAAAGGCGGCAGCAGTTGGAGAAATTCCTGGCTCCGACCCCAGTGCTGTAGTGGTCTGGGCGGCGCCTATGTGTTGCGACCATGACAAAATTGTTTGGGAACATATGTATGAATTTCAGAGGTTGATGCATGGATCCAGTTCCCCATGGGTGGCCCGAAAGAACCGATTGACTACGTAGCGTCTTTTTTTTGGGGAATGGTTCCAAACATAAATTCACATGGGCAAGGCCAGATGGTGTGAACATTGATATTTTCCCTGTCTGCAAACATTCACACTTGAGTTGTTTGGCGCCCAACATCTCACCATCTCCAGTATCCATGACTTGTAGATAAAATGATATAATGCAAGCGCTGAGTGTTTTTCACCGACTTTAAGATTGTAATGGGCTGTGTGGGCATGGAGTACCTTGTTCCACCGAATAGTTTGCCATGAAGTACATACCGCACGTTTGCGTTGAACATGCCATACATTGGGCGGTCTATAGATTCATTATTTTTGGCTAAACACAAATCTATCGTGTGTCGGTCTTTTCTTGATGGTTCAATCGCGAATTTGGCCGGGTTGGATATACTGTTTTCGTGAATGCTGTGTCCATGTTTATCGCACAATTTCTTGTGATGGTTATCCCCGATATTCCTTACCAGGGAGGCCCCCAAACGATTCACACAACTTGGTTAGCGTTTGTGTTTATGCGTACATAAAAACAAACTAACTAGTTAATAATGGTTTTGGAATGTTTAAATCTTCATTAATCTTCATTAATCATCATTAATCATCATTAATCATCATTAAACCAACGGACATGACGTTTGGGGGCCTCGCCTTATCCCTCAATACTCCCTACACGTCTATCAATTTTTATCCTGGTAAGTTACCCCCAAAAAATCCCAAGGTACACCCGCTCTACGGCCCAACGGTGCGACAATATGTGCTGGAACGCTTGAGAGATTGGCGGCAACGAGGGGTGCCATGGCGGTGATTTTGGGGAGGAAATTGCAAAAACAAACACGAACATGATGTGTTAAACACAGGTACAGTAAATCATTCATATATGGAAACAACCCAAAACTATGTTAAATAACCAGAAACTAAATCCCACGAACATCCCATGAATTTCTATTGTATAATAGGGTAGACACAATAACAGACCCTCCCCCAAAACCACCATAAATGCGTTCTATAAACCATCTCCAAATCGTAGGTCTATCATTGGGTTTCCCACAAAAACAAGGGTTTTTGTTGTGTCGTGCCGAGGTTTCGGGGTCATGGACTTCAGATTTTTTGTGGGTTTTCACCCATTCGGATGTGGGTCAAATTTGGAGTCACAATTTCGATTTAAGGACTCTGACATATTCTGTCAATTGGGAGTTCTTGAATTGGAACCGATACGCAAATATCGCCGTTCTTGCCCTGCAAGAAATTGCATGTTTTTTTTCTGAATGTATGGTTGATTGCACATATCATTCACAGATCATATTGCCATAGTTTTGGCATAGAAATGTTGACGGAAAATGAATTTGTTGTTTATAAACGCGTTTTCCTAACGACTGCGGGAGCAACTGGAGAATTCGTGTGACAACCATTTGACCAGGAAATATGCATCCTTTTGGCATTTGGTCGACCCTGGTTCCTACTATTTCCTGCTAGTGATGTGATATGTTGATTTTTGATGATAATGTTCCCATGATACTAATCTGGTTGGTGGTTTGGAACATTTTTTATTTTCCATAATATATGGGATAATATGGATAATCCTTCCCATTGACTAATATTTTTCAAGATGGTCTAAAACCACCAACCAGTAATAAGCTTCTTCTTATATCATGGTGTGGACCGTCGTGTGGTTAAACTATGCTGAGTTCTGATTATCAATGTCTTGGGAGCGATGCACCGACAAACCAGGATGAACAACCCATTTGTGAACGTTTTGTAGTATATTATTCAGTAACTGTAACCCATAAAAAGATAGAACCATATTTCCAGGATGGTAGTTCGATGATGTTTTCCCCATCATTTGCAGGTGTCCAAGGTATTTGTACCTGCTCATGGGGGATTGAACCATGATAATTCTGAAGATCCATAAGGTGGATCGGTCCAAACTGAGACCCTTAAGTAATATTGGTAAAGCAACATAAAGCAACCATATCATATTTTGATGGTTTCAATCCCACCCATAAGAATGGTAAGTTTAGGGGAATGGTGGATCCTATTGCTTTACCAATATTACTTCAATTTTCAAGATTTCTGTTCATTCACGTGTTGTTTTTTCGAATTGGCAACATGCACAAGAAATGGGTTGGCTTTTTGGCCAGCCGCTCTCATCGTTGATCCCAACTTTGGATGATATCCACCAGTGCTCAGAAGCAACCCCTTTTTTCAATCTCAGAAGATCTCAGGTGGAGTTTTAGGCTAATCTATCCAATCGATCTATCTATCGATCCATCTATCTATCTATCTATCTCCATTGTTGCGTGGCTCCATTGAACACCCTCGGCTCTGCGAAGTCGTTCGCACCGCCCAGATTTTGAACGCCACGAGACATGACACCTGGCGGCCCAACCCCAACATGCCCACGGAGTCATGGCGAAAAATCTGGTTGGTTGTTAAAAATCGGAGATTTCCTAAAATCAAGGATCCCCAATAGCTGGATGTTTTACAATGAAATGACTGGGGGTACTACCATTTCAGGAAACCTTCACATGTTGTAGTGGGGAGTTGACCAACCAATATATGGGAACTATTTCAGAAAGAATAGACTTACTTGGAAAAAACAATGACGCGATAAATCCTGGTGGCTTCAGATCTTCAGATAGTTTCTATTTTCGCGAAAATCTTTGGGATGATGAACCTGCCCGAAAATATGTCAGATCGGTTGAGTTTCCACATATGAAAAATGGATCAGGGTTGTTGATGTTATGACAGTTATGAGTTTAGATGAGTCAACGGATCATAGCTGTTTGTCGGATGTCTCTCGTGTTCTCCAGGCTTGTTCTTTTCTAAGATCCTGTTAGTCTTTGATTTCAGTTGACTGGTTGGCATATGATTCTTCACTCATGAACAGCTTTTGAACGAATCCTATGTTGAATTTCACCAGAGGTATCTGATGACTTGTATGATACACACTTCCATTCCCAAAAAGTTTCAATCGATACCCTCATCAAACATGGCAATGGAAAGTTCGATGCTTTCCCATATACTGATGCCCATGTATGGGAGATTTCCCATCCAGTTTGATTACCGTGTGCATCCCTGTTGGTAAGTGGGTCAAGATCCCCAAGAAACAATATTCAGCGTAGTATGTACATATATAATCATGTATACATACATACAATACAAGATTATTACTATATTATATAAATTATATGTATTTAGATATAGATAATTTATCTTATGTTGCCAACTGGGGACTTTGAATTTGTGTACAACTGTGTCATGAGACACAAAATATCTCCCACATGCAACTGGGATGCACATCCAAGAAGCTTGGTGTCCCAGGATCACAAGATGTTGGACAGGAGATTGACAGACAGACGTTGATTGACAAATGTTGTGTAAGTCTGTTCAAATGGATTAATTGTATGTACGTATATATATATGTATATTAAAAAATGGTATAAAAGATTGATAAATTATATAATTATATTATATACATTCTAAATTCGCTGGATCAGCTGTGATAAGTCTCGATAAAATCTGTTCCGACCTCACATGGCGACGTCACTGGAAGGAGGGGAATTGGATACGGGAAATCGTCCCCAGGGTCGAACTGTTCAGGTTATCCAGATAAGTGGTTCGAGACAAGATGCAGAACTAAGAGATGGATTTTCCAGAACGAAGTGCCCAAATATCGAATGCATATGGAGGTTTCCTAAACTAGGGATACCCCAAATCATCCAAACCTGAACATATCTTAGTATTGAACCCATGGTTTTGGGGATCCCCGTTTGTAGGAAACACCCAGTGATCCATAGTTTTTAACCAACTGGTTGCACCCAGTGATCCTCAGTTACAAACGGATCTATGGCCAAATGCTTCATGGAGTCCATGGAGCATCCTTGGGACCCTCTGGCAATTGAACAGTTGACCATGGAAAATCACCATTTTGAGGTAAGTGGTCTATATATGGGCAAATTTTCCATATGACATTACCAGAAGGGCACAGTATGATACATGAATATTTGCTAACCAACCAGACCAGTATTTTACAGGATGGGAAAACGTTTTTTTCATAGCTCATTTGTTGGTGGTCGCTCGGTTCCAGATCCCAGATCTTCTCAGGATGCTCACATCTTGGAGAATTTGATCTTCCAAACGCCACCTTGGCACAGCGATGGGGTCGGAGAAGACATGGACACATCATTTGGGAATGGGAAGCCACCCATTCATATCAGTGTCTATCCATTGAACATTTGTTGAATATCCATTGATATCCATTCGATATCTATTGAGAGACAATTTTCCTACTGAGAATTAGGATTCTTCACTGCGAAGTTTGATTAGGTGTAAGGGATGATTAAATGAGGGAACCGCGACGTTTTAATCACAGGCAACGCTGGTGATATCATAGACCAAAAACTGCGACAGCTGGGGAGGTAAGCAAAATGATATCACCAACAACAATATTCTGTAATGATATTAATGTTTTCAAGGGCTGGTGTAGCCCTTGAGTTCATGTAAAATTGGACTGAATTGGATGATAGCTTGGGATCCCCCAGGACTTGAGAAACCAGGGCACTGGGCTTCCGAAAAGGGAGATCAAGTAGGAAGGATATGAACCTCTTACGGAGATGCACATTTTCCCATGCCCATGTTTTTTTTTGGATCATCTCAGATTACAAGAAGTTGTGTCCGTTCCAGCTGCGAACGATGCTCCGGCCGACCCCTCAACGACGCAGCAGCATCCTGCTGCTGCTGCTGCTGCTGGTGATGACGCTTCCTGAGACCTTCCTGCGACCACCTTGGCCTTCCACGCGTGATGTGAGATGTGGTCCTCTGCGAGGCGCTAGTCGACTCATGCAGCGGTGGGGAAGAGATGTAGATTCAACGGAGATTTTCGGGCAAACTCCTCTGTTTGCCCGCGCCGACATCCACGACGTGTCCGAACATCAAGAAACACCGTGTTTTGTGGGACACAATGCACATGTCCATAATCATGGCTTTCATCTTGCAACGCACAGCTTAGCAACCTGTGCGTTGCATTATTATTCCTATTAAATTATCATCATCATCATCAACAACATCATCAACATCATCAACCCTAACAAATTCTCTTGAATATAAAGTTTAACGGGGGTGGGGATTTGATGATTCCCTAGAAACTCTGTTGAAACATCTTTAAGATTCCCTTGGATACAAGCTTTAACGTGGGTGGAGATCTCATGATTTCTTAGAAGCTCTTTTGAAACATCTTTAAGAATCCCTTGAATCAATATCCTTTGAAACCCTTAAAAAGTTGTGTGGGCGAACCGAGGGGGGTTGCGTGTAGATTTTGGTGACCCTGAAGCAAATTCAAGGTGATTGTTGTCTAAAACTGGGGTATCCCTCCAATCCAACGGTTTAGCATTATTTTCCTTATTTGAAATTGCATTTTTGGACCTCATTTTTTGAACGATCTAAAATGGTTGTGGTTCAAAACCAGGATGCCACCTCCATTTGAAGCTGACGACCCAACCCTCCAGAAATTCAAGCAGAAAGTGAGCGATCCTGCTTGCGTATGGGTGGGAGCTCTGGATTCTTTTTTCCACCCCTACTTGGATGTTACGGGACACCCTCCTATGTTGCGTTACATATGGAAAGAAACAAGTAAAGGATGCCAAAAGCGTGGATTGCATGTCATCCCACGGGTGCATACTTTAATAAAGTATGCAGTATGCATGCATGTTGCATGCATGTTTTGCATCAGGGGCTTTGTATTTTTGCCCCCATGGCATGCATTCTGCATCCACGTCCTTCTCAGCACAGGTGCGCAAAAAGACATCGTCGAGGGTCAAGCGTGTTGGAAGATGTTTGAGAAGGTCACGAAAATTCTTAGATTTGCTTGGATATGTCTATCTGAGGGTCCATCTCTTGAGTTTTCTTCCAAGGACAGGGGTGGGTTCAAGAGTTGGTGTTTCTTAAGTGTGGGGAATCAAGAAAGGAGAGCGTTCCACGGAAAAAAAACCGTATATATAATATTATACAATACATATATATATATACAGTATATACATGAACACTGTAGTTTTTTAGCATAGATGTTTGAGGTAGCCATTTTGACAAGAACTTCTATGTACAACCTTGCAATGGGTCCATCCCAGGCTTTTGTGGCGGCAGAGATTTTGGATTGTATTCGCAGACAAGAGCTCACCCAAGCCCCGTCCGAATATATGGGAAGTAGAAGCTTCATCCTAAGCACTGCACCAAGAAGACATAGAAAGATACAGAATCAAAAAGTCGCACGAATGCTATTGAAAATGGCCATTTATAGCTGATTTACCCATTAAAAATGGTGGTTTTCCATAGCTATGTTAGTTTACCAGAGGGTAGGTACTAGTTTTTCGATATTTTTCGTTACCCCCGTCGGCCCCGTGAGTTTCTCTGAGTGACCCAAATTGTTATTACAGGAGGACATGCAAGACTGGATCTACGAAAAGTATATGGAAATACACCTTGAAGATAGCAACGAGACCATTCTGACTTTTGCCAACCAGGTTGGACATCACACTTGCCAGTGGAAAGTGAAAGAGATATGGGTCAAAACTAAGGCATTTAGCGCGACTTCAGCCAAAACAAATACACAGATTGTCTCGGGATATACTCTGGGACCATTTTGATGACTTCATAGGCTGACCAGACATGATGGCGAGTAGAGGAAATCAACCTATATCATTGAAATCAGGAGATGGTGATATGGATATGGGGTCAAAAACTCCAAAGCAACCAAGATTGGAAATTAGCATAAATTAGCTTTGGTCTTACCCATATCAATATGGTTGAAATTGCTAGAAGCGTATGGACCACACCAGCCTTGTTCCGTTTTGGGCCCTGACGATCTGCCAAAATTTGCACACCATTCACAATTTGGGTAGCCCTTTGATGACTACCGTAGTATTGAACAAGACTCAGATTTGCAGGTCCTGTAATAGGTCTGGGGGGTTGAAAATTATACCGGCCAGAGACCCCAAATAATGGGGGTAGGAATGTAGGAAGTCCATGTACCAGATACAATGCACAGTAGCTATGGAACAGTAACAGATCAGGTTAGACATTATCGTAGCTGCAGCAGCAGGACGTTCAATATAGATCTATATAGAGGATCTCACACGTTCTTCAGACAAGAACTTCCTATGAACATCCCAGAAGAACTTTTGAGACACGCACCAATGCAGAGCATCTTCCAGATTTTAATGCAAGGTGTGAGGAGGATTTCAACGGGATCTCCACAAGATCTTCTCATCAGTACCTGTACGAGATCATGTACGGACACCTAGGGGATTTCACGGGGACCTTTTCAAGAGCTTCTCACAAGGACCTGTACAAGATCATGCAAAGGCCTCTGACAGCATTTCACTAGGATCTCCACGGGGTCCTCTCACAAGGAGCTGTCAAAGACTTTGACCAAGATCTTCATGCCACAAGATCGTCAGCAAAAGACCTCCTGCTGCCGGAGAGGATCCCACAAGATTTCGATACAAGAAACTCCCAAAACATCCCACAAGAACTGCCAGGCAATGACCTCTAAGACATGGCATCTGCAAGATCTTCATGCAAGAACCTGTTAGAGAGGATCTTACCACCATCAGGATCTCCACAAGATCTTCCCACAAGGACCTGCGCGAGATCATCCAAGGAGCTAGCTCTTAGAGGATGTCAGCAGGATCTTCACAAGATCTTCTGACAAGGACCTCTACAAGATCACGCAAAGACCTCAGGGTGTCACCAGGATCTGCACAGCTCCATCTCACAAGGGACTCTACACGACCTTGGTCAAGATCTTCATATATGAACTACCATGAAACCCTTGCAAGAAAGAACTCTTGTAAGATCTCTTTAGCAGGATCCAAGAGAATCAGCACAAATCAGGGCCTCAGCTGTGTCTACTCATCAGGGCCTCAGGCCAGAACCTCAGACCAGGACATCTAAGAGAATTTCGAAAGATCGTCAAAGAAGGATCTTCTATATAGAGGATCTCAAAAGATCTTCATACAATAGATTCGTACGCACATCCTAGAAGAAAATTCACACAGCACCAATGAAGAGCATCTGCAAGATCCTAATGCAGGACCTTTGGAGCATGATTTCAGCAGAGTCTCCACAAGAGCTTCTGACAAGGACCTGTACGAGATCATGCAGGGACCTCTTAGAGGATTTCACCGGGATATCTACAAGAGCTTGTCGCAAGGACTTGTGCAAGATCATGCAATGACCCCTGACAGCATTTCACTGGCATCTTCACCTGAACTTCCTACAAGATCCTGACACAAGAACCTCCCAAGAGCCTAGCACCTCTAAGGATGGCACCTGCAAGGATCTCTGAGAGAGGATCTGGCCAGGCTCTCCACTGTTAAGGACCTGTACAGGATCATGCAAGGACCTTTTAGAGAGGAATGCAGCAGGATCTCCACAAGAGCCCGTCTATGCAAGAATTTACAATGAAAAGGCCGCGGACCAAGAGAGCTGGAGGACCCTGCGGTGCGCAGTCGATATGCACATGGACATGACAGAAGAGGCCGTTTTTGCGAGAAGGTACAACAAAAATGCCCCAGACCAAGACCGGTACATCCGTTTTTGCGCGAGCCTGCGCGGTCGAAATCACATGAGCATCTCTAAGAGCAATTGTACACGAGAATGTGTAGGCCAGAATGCCACGCCCCAAGAACACCGTTTTGTGCGAGCCTGCGCAGTTGAAATGCACATGAACATGCATGTCACAAGCTTGCGGAGTCGAAATCCAGCCTGCGCGGTGGAAATGCACATGGACATGTCAGAAGAGCAATTTTATGCGGGAATCTACAGGAAAAATGACACGCCCCAAGAATTTGAAAACCCCGCAGTGCAGACTTTGTGCGAGCCTGTGAAATCGAAATGGACATGTCACAAGAGAACAAATTAGGCCAGATTTTACAGGAAATATGCTGCGCCCCAAGAACGGGAACCTCGTTTTGTGCGAGCCTGCGCGGTCGAAATGCACATGGGACATCTCAAAAAAGAAAGGTTAAGCGAAAAAAAACGGAAAAAATGATGCGCCCCAGAAACGTGAAGACCGCGCCACGCAGACTGTGCGCGAGCCTGCGCAGTCGAAATGCACATGGACATCTCACAAGGACACTTTTATGCGAGAATTTAATGCCGGGGCTCAGAGAGTGTACCCTGGTCTAACCCCAGCCTTAACTCCCTCAGTGTGGGCCTGCTTTTTTGGGGAAAATTGTTTCTTGCCATGGCCATACTGCATACAGTAGCCAGACACCATAATTTTGGCTTGTCTTCCAGATTTTGAAGGAGGTATCCCCACGTCTTGTTGCTTTCATCTCCCTAGTTCTGCTCCTTTAACGCTGGCGATTGGGTGGTTAGAGATCATGGCATCAACTAGACCGGGGGGATACCAGACAAATTGAATTTCCAGGATATTCGGATCTGGAGGGAAAGTTACGATACACCATGATAACCGATAACCATGATAACCCAAGGGATTCTGTAATACCCCGCAGATGTTTTTTGGCAGCCGTGCCGTGCGACGATGCAGGCGGAGATCGTTCTCGTGGGGGTGAATCATGAGAGTGGGACGGCTGCAAAGGCGGCGGGCAACAAAGTCAGAGACTCATCACGAAGCCTACTTCCAAAGAATTTGTTCAGCATTTACAGGAGAAGTATTCAACCAAAAATGTGGTTTATCCAACAACATGGTATCCCCCCAACCCCTGTGTGGGTGTGGGTTGGGGTAAGAGGTGGTTGTGTATGGAGTGTGTTTATGGTAAACCCGGTCCCCGGGGTGGGAAGGTGGTTGCATGTGCTGTATGGGGAATATAGTGCTATATGATAGTGTGTATGTAGGAATTACATATGTAGCGTCTATCTATTTATTTGTAACCGTCTTGTATCGGCAGTATATCGGTAGTATATCGGCAGTATATAGGACAGTTTGTCAGTCGTAGATGAGTAGGACGGAGGTAGTTAGTATATAGGTACGCTATGAGTGGTATGAAGGTTGCAAACAGGCATGCAATGCGTGTAATATAACAAAAATAGTAGAATTGCATAGAATTGCATACAAGTAGTTGAAATAGATACGCTATGGGTCGTATAGTGGAAAATCAAGACATAGATTGATGTAAATAGGTAATATGTAGACAGCATGCAGGTAGTACATACATAGGTGGTACCGAGGTATTTTGTGGGACATATATAGCTCTTACAAAAAGGGTGTAAGTGGAAGGTTGCGTGCAAATAGCAAGCAAATGGGAGGCCGTGGCCCTGAAATGTTGCAAACAGCATGCAAATAAGATATTTTTGTTTGGGATGGAAGGGGGGCAGGTACCATAACATTGCGGGGTAGGGGGGAGGGGCTACTGAACCTGGAACCGGGAACATAAATAGAGATTCAACCAATCAATAATAGACATGTGCTATGGCCATCAAAATTGAAAAATATAAATATTAATTCTAGGCCATCAAGTTTGGGGTACTCTATTTCCAGACAAACCCAATAATGGTGTCTAGACTTAATGTTGAGGCCATGTCGAGACCCAAAACAAGCAAAAGACACTGTAAACCACAGGGTTTGTTAGCGGCACGCAATTTGAGGCCAAGATGGGCCAGGTTCACGCTTTTGAGGCTATCTTCAGCCATGTTGGGGCCATGCTGGGGCATCTTGAGGCCATCTTCGGCCCAAGATGGGCCAACGCAGCAACATGCTGGGGCTACGTTGAAACCAAAAACGGCCAAAACCACAGGGGTTTTCTATCACGGCGCCGCTTGAAACCAAAATAGATCATGTTGAGACTTTTGAAGGTTAACTTGGGCCATGTTGAGGGAATGTTGGGCCATCTTGGGCTGAAGATGGGCTATCGTAACGCTTCTTGTGCCCACTATGAGCCCATCAGGTTGCCACATTGTAAGAGCTGACCCTCATCGTCGGCGCGCAGGGTCATTTGACCCTTTATTGCGCGTAGATAAGTTGCAGCAGGGCGGGCTTCGCAGGGTGGGCCGTCACGGGCAAAAAACTACGTAGTTTCCGCGTCCGAAAGTGGCCAGGCACCGGCACCGCTATGAAAAGTGTTTTGTTCCTTGACATTGCAAAAATCGTGTAGTGTAAACTTCGAGCGTTTTTTGCCGTCAACCCGCTCTTTTCTTGTTCTTGCAGCATGCTGCTTGTAATCTCTTCTCTGACGCGCTCCCCCTTGCTGTCGGCTTCCGGCTCTGCAGCCCAAAGATTTATATATAATTGCCTGCGTTTGTCAAAATAGATGATTTATATTGATTTACCCCAACATGTTAATGACATGGTTTTCTCAACTTCCAGGCAAACCCCGCTTGTTGTGGGGCAGGCAGTCAAGATGTGGGGAATCAGCACAACTGGATACAACTGGTCAAATCAAGACAAGGACAAGTGGACATTCACTTATGTGTAGTGCAACCGACCAAGGGTTTCAGCAATCCAAGTAAGTCAGGCAACAAGCATGGAAATTGAAACTCCCCCATTTGCGCCTTGAGTTCGATTATGTTTTTGCATCAGTGCGTTTAATTGTTTTTAACTAACTTGCCGTAACCCGGGCTTTTCTCTGCTAAGGAGAGCTTCAACCCAGCGCCTTGGTCCTGGAACTCTGCCGTGAGCGAGTAGGCATGATAATTCAAGGAAACGACTATCGCGAAGAGCGCCAGAGAAATTGGATGAAACCAGATGAGCTAGATGCCTCTCGACGCGCAACTGCGAGGCGTGTCTGCGAGACATGGCAGGTGGCACTTACCTACTATAATGGGATGAACATGCGCAGAATAGATCAGAATAGCTGGGATCAAGATATCAACTGACCAAAAAGTTAGGATTGACTTTAAAAAATTGGAAGCAGGGACGGCTATTTGATGATCTCGCCGAAGCAGTTCAAAATTTGAGGAACATTTATTGACTTCTGGTATTGCTGTCACAACTGGAAGGGTCTTCACAGGCTAGAGTCTATTGTCCCTCATCGAAAGAATTCACGTCATAAGTACACTTTGGGAGGGCGAGCCCTTCATGGACAGCCTTTGTGTCGTTGAACGCTTTCAACTAATGGCACCGACACAGGTACGCGGACGAGAATCGCCAGGCTTTTGCTGCCTTCAAGCAAAGAGCTGCTCCGGGGAAGATGCTGGTCTTGGCAGATTTGAAGAGTTCCTTCGTGGACAGTCAGGTCCGGCCCAGATGGGATATAGGTCTTGTGGCCTTTTGGCATTTCAGGTGCGGTTTGGCTACTTGAAGTTGAACAATTTTGATACAAGAACAGTGGTGGGATGTTTGGGTCTGTGTGCAGGTCCCTGGATTCATCATAGTTTTTGCCAGGACGACAAAAGGGCCACCTCAAGATGATTCGAACTAGGAAAGCAGTGTTCTATCGTGAAAGTCAAATGTTGGTCCTACTTATTACTCAGGTTGTATTTATAGAGGTCGGTCATGGCTTCGAAATGCCCTTAGCAGCCACACCAAACAGCTGTTGCACTGCTCGGGGCCAGCAATCGCACCAGTTGAGAAGTGATGACGACGTTGTCAAAGAAGAGATAATGGCGCCGCGCGACCGCAACCTCGCCATACAAATCTTCACCACTCTTCTGTCGCCTGCCGGAGGTTTAAAATGTGTTGATCCAGGCATAGTATCACATAATGGCTTGTATATTGCTGCGGCTCAAGACTTATGGCCTTGATCATGGGTTGAAGCCAACAGGTGGTCCATAATAACCCCCGATCCGTACCAAAACGCACGTGATCCACCAGACTGATCCATAGGTATGGATCACCACGAAACGATCCATACCCACAGCAACTTGCGTATGTATACATGGTACCCCGGCAAGAACATCTACCATTTTTCTGCTCAAAATGCTTATGGCGCGTACGATGCCATATATACAGAAAGAATATTGAATGGGATAGTTTCGCACGTCGCTCAGGGGAATTTGCCAGTGTGACTGCCAGTATGTTGTGTCACAGTGTGTACTTAGAGTATTTGGGGGGCATTTGAAGAATTTAAACAAGTTCTTTGAAGTCCGGCTGAATTGAAGATTGAAGGTTCCACCAGTCGCCAGATAAAAGATTGAAGGACTGGATGTTACGTAATATATAGTCTTTTTGTGTAAGCACTTTGCATGCTTGAAAATAGCTGCTGTTTCTGCAAGCATTTTTTCTCATAGACATGACGGGAAACTGTGCAGTCCTCTTTCAGGTGTATGCTGCGTTGCTTGAAAGGATTGCAGGCCTCGTCAAACGAACACTGCATTTAGAAAATTCGCATTCTCTCAACAAGGAGCTGAAAAAGAAATCGCACAAATTCGTATGGTGCTTTCTGACAGGAATACACATACTCAGAAATTTATGCACTGCTTTTACTGCTGCGCTTGCTCTGCCGCGCTTTATCTGTATACGAATGAGTGTATTCTCAGGACAGTGAACGCTGCTTTTGTTGAGAGTGCTGCGCATCTTTAGAGGGATACTGCAATTCGAGTGCTGCTCTTCCAAAAGGGAATAGGAATAGGAATGGTGTCTTTGCATTTCTTCACGTCTTCAAGGAGATGCTGATTTTTATTTTGTAAGTACTGCATTTTTCGAAAGGGATGTTGTTTTTTGTTTCAGAAGCTGCCCTTTCTTAACAGCATGCCACAGCAAGAAAAGTCACAAAATGCAATGGGCATGAGAAAGGTGGACATGTTTTCTGTGAATGTTTGGCATTTTATTGCACTCACTTGGGGAGTTTGATCATTTTTTGAGTTTCTTGGGTTTCAAAGGTATTTTCCACATGAACCGTATGAACACCCCAGGCAAGACTTTTATTGGTAGCAGATGTGTTCATATTTGTCAAAAATACGTTTACATACTGCGCGTTCCTTTTTTATGTGACATATTAGATATTCATATAATGTAATTTTGCATGTATTATAAAGTATACCATGTTCTTTGTTCCCCTGGCAGTATGATCCCAATGTTGTTGGTTTTCATCCAAAAAAGAATTGGACATGGAATGTCGTTGTCCCAAGTGACTTTATCTCATGTGCCATAGTTAAAAGTTTGGTTATATACCCAGAGTGGGGCATGTGTACCCATTTTGTTTGGAATCCCGGTCATGATGGTGGGGTAATCTTAGACTGTATACCACCTCTTAACCATGGCACATGTCAACCACCAACAAGGTTGGGTCATCGTTCCACAGTGGCGATCCTGGGAGCCAATCATCTGCCCGGCGTGGAAAAAGAGCTACGAGCTTTGAATGCCAGTTTTTCTGAGCTTGAAGGCAGGGTGGGGGTTCCAAACGGAGCTTGATGAGTTGGAAACATGACATGTTGCACCACCCAATACATGGTGTTGATTATCTACATTCCGCTTGATTAGTTACTGTACACCTATTCGTAGAAGTGTGTACATGTGTGTGTATGTATTGTGATGTAACTTCAAGAAATGTAATGTAATGGAATGAAATGCCAGGCCATGTCATGTCATGTCAATGTACTGTATTGTACGGTGCTCTACTCTACTGTAGCGTAGTGTACTGTACTGTATTGTATGGTATGTATTAATGCAATTCTGTATGTAAGTAAGTAAAGTAAGTAAGTAAAGTAAGTTAAGTAAAGTAAAGTAAAGTAAAGTAAGCAAGTAAGTACGTACGTATGTATGTGTCTGTTTTCTTCGTTCCTACGCTTGCAAGAAGGCGCGTTTCGTTGTAGTCGTTACTGATATTTTGGCATTCGGAGGGTCGGGAGGAGTCAGGTGTGTCACTCATCTTTGGAAGTTGCACACCCGTCGACCACAGTCTATCACACCCAAGAAAGGGCATGCAGAGCCCCAGACAGAAGATTTTGAACTGCAAGATAGCAGTCTCTGCAAGGAGGCTCCTCAAATGCATAGACTTAGCTAGTTGCAAACCTGAGAGGCCAAAGAAGAGAAGTTGTGGCAAAAATTGCTTTCTCGTGGTGTTCTCCTGTAAGTCCTCTAAAAAATATAACGCCGGCAAGAGACCCGAAACAGTGTGTGGGGGGGGGTAAAAAGTCAATGTAGCAGAATGTAGCAGGTACAAGCGACAGTAGCTATAGGGAACAGTAGCAGAGCAGGTTTAGACATCGTCGCAACTGCAGCATCAGGACGTTCTCTATAGATCTACATAGAGGATCTCGCAGTTTCTTCAGACAAGAACTTCTTTTGACCATCCCGGAAACTTTTGACCATTCCAGAAAAACTTTTGAGACAAACACCAATGCAGAGCATCTTCCAAATCTTCATGCAAGTTATCTCCACAAGATCTTCTCACAAGGACTTGCACGAGATCATGTCAGGACATCTAAAGGATTTCATGAGGACCTCTTCAAGAGCTTCTCACAAGGACCTATACAAGATCACGCAAGGCCCCTGATAGCATTTCACTATGATCCCCACAAGATCTTCTCATAAGGAGCTGTAAAAAGACTTTGACCAAGATCTTCATGCCACGACTTCTAGTCCAAGAGAATCTCACCAGATCGTCAGAAAAGGACCTCCTGCTGCCGGAGAGGATCCCACGAGATTTCGATACAAGAACCTCCCAAGAGCCTCCGAAACGATCTGTCATACAAGCTCTGAGAGGGTCTTACCAGGATCAGGATCTCCACAAGATCTTTCCACAAGGACCTGCGCAAGATCATGCAAGGAGCTCGTAGAGGATGTCAGCAGGATCTTCGCAAGATCTTCTGGTCGACTTGTACAAGATCACGCAAGGACCTCCGACAAGGACCTCTACAAGACCCTGGTCAAGATCGTCATATATGACGCACCATGAAACCCTTGCAAGAAAAAATCATAAGATCTCTTTAGCAGGATCCAAGAGCGTCAGCAAAAATTCGCACTGGGCTACAATCAGAGCGATCTGACGCGCGCAAAGTGCCGAGAGGTTTGCGCGAGCGATGGCAAAATTCGCAGCGCACCACGACGAGAGTGATCCGATACGCACAAAGTGCCGAAAAGGTTGCAAGAGGGTTGCGCGAGCGATATCAAAATTCGCACTTCGCACCGTGCCACAAGGAGGAGCGAGCAGACACGCACAAAGTGACGAGAAGGTTGCGCGTTTCAGCCACTGATTCATTCGTCGAGGGCTACAAAGTATTGCACAAGGCAAGCATAGCTGCACACTTTGTGCGAGCCTGTGCAGTCGAAATGCACATGAACATCTCACAAGGGAAGTAGCGCGAGAATTGGCAGCAAAAATCCCGCGCCCCTGAGAGCGTACCCTGATTTAACACCGCTGTAAGAAACCCCCAGCACGGACACTGCGTCGGGAACTTACAGTAAGGACCCCTCAGTGTGGACACGCATGGACATCTCAAACGGAGCCGTTTATCAGGGATTGCCGTATGGGGTGGCAATTGGTAGGTAGGTTAATCGTAGGTACGATGTAAAATCTGAACTGAGAGATTTTGAGGAAAATTGAGTTCAACTCACTTATGGGTAAGGAAAGAAAAAACAAAAAGGAAACCTTTTGAGGAAAGTTGAGGAAAATTGAGTTCAACTCAGTTATGGGTAAGGAAAGAAAAAAGGAAACTTTTAGAGGGAAATTGAGTAAGGCCAGGTATCGACCATAACACGTAGAATCTGAAAAGATGACAGGTAATCAGGACAATGCATCAAACAAGAAAGGAGACAATGTTAGATTGATTCGTTTTGTCCTTCAGATTCATTGAAATTGCCAGTTGTAAATTGTGGGGGTGGGCGTAGACCCTATTTGAGCAAAACTGCAATTAACCGTTGACGCGAGAATTTACAGTGAACATGCCACAGACCAAGACCAGGACAACCATTTTGCGCGAGCCTGCGCAGTTGAAATGCACAATGGACATCTCAGAAGACGCCGTTTACGCCAAAATTTGCAATGAAAATGCTCCAGACCAGGACCTTGACAACCCGGCCGCGCAGACTTTGTGCGAGCCTACGCAGTCGAAATGCACATGAACATCTCAAAAGGAACTGCTTCTGGGAGAATTTACACTGAAAATGCCAGAGACCAAGACCGGGACAACCGTTGTGTGCGTGCCTGCGCAATGGAAATGCACATGGACATCTCAAAAGGAACTGTTTCTGCCAGAAGTTGCAACAAAATTTCGGAGACCAAGACCGGGACAACCGTTTTCTCTGAAAAGAAACCGTTTATGCAAGAATTTGCAGTGAACATGCCGCAGACCAAGACCGGGAAACCCGTTTCGTGCGAGCCTGCGCAGCTGAAATGCTCATGGACATCTCAGAAGAGACCGTTTAAGGGAGAATTTGCAATGACAATGCTCCAGACCAAGACCTTGACAACCTGGCGGCGCAGACCTTGTGCGAGCCTGCGTTTTCGAAATCTACATGGACGTCGCGCAAGGGCACTTTTTGAGAGAATTTACATAAATGACGCGGTCCAAAGAACGCACCTTCATCTAACCCTGGCCTTTCACGCTGACCGTAAAAACCCTTCAGTAATCCTCAGTGTGGACACTCTGTTTGGGGAATTACTTCATGGGCCCCGAAAAAGATATAAGATTCTGACCGGGGACTTCATGTTTAAAGGAATGTTGCGTGACTATACGCGCGGGTTTGCGGCCAGCAGGTTGCATGGGTTGGTGGTATGATTGTTTTCCCTCCATTCCAGTAGCGGTGTTGCTGGTGGGTGGTTTAAACATGAATGCGGTGAGTAGGAATTTGGTGGCGCTTCCCATGAGGATTTGGTTGTTATTGATGTGCACATGACATGTGTCAATACAAACGAATGGGTGTGCAAAACATGAGTTGTTATTCACACAACTGAGCATTTTCTTTCTGATCACACTTTTGCATGTGAACATCCAGAGTACAAGGGTGAACTGACCCATTCCCGTTTATTGGTCGGTTGTTCATTGAATAATTGTTCGAAAAGTGTTGAGTGAAAGGGGTACCCCAAAATCCTGTCGTTTACTGTTGTTTTTGCCATTGGGGATCATTGGGGCGTGTCCCATTTTTGGACAAAAACATTCAAAAACCATATCCATGAGGCCTGGTAAGACAACCTTTTTGGCTGATATCCCGGTAACCCAAATCGGAATTTCAAGTGGTCGCCTGCCACCTGTGGGGCCTAGTTGTAAGTTTCTTTGTAAGTTTGTTTGCCTATGTTTAACTATAGTGAAAACCACCATACATGAATATACAATAATATACGTCCTACTTATTCTAGCTATTTCTAGCTAATTTAACTATTTTCGCCAACATTTTGGGCCGCCCTCTAAAGCAGCTTGGGCCCCCTGTTTTTCACAGCATTGAGGCGAATTTTCAGAGGTTGCTTCCAGTTTCGGCCAAACGAACCTCGTTTTGTTTTATCGATTTGCAGAAGTTTTTTGGGATATTTTGAATGGGTAATGGCATGCACGATATCCCAGTTAAGCAAGTACGAAGCCCAAGTTAATATATATATATATACTTATTTAATATATTTTAAGTATACAGCATAAATAGACATACATGCCATATTTTGATATAAGATATAGATATTTATACTATAAACACCAAGTAATTTTTTCCATTCCGAGCTATCAATCGTTGCTATTTTTCGTTTTGTTTTTTGGGGTGGTGAAGTTGCAACTGGGGTGATAGTTCCTTAGTGATCCTTAGTGTAGACCCCCTCTAGCAAGTGGATAGTTTGGCATTAAAAAATTAAGGTTGCCATTGGTTTAAACACATCTGGGACAGATGGAAAATACAGACAGTTGTGGGTCTAAAGTTGGGAAAAACACACTTTTTTGAAGACTGCCAAACTCTGATGTTTAGGTGTGAAAAAAGGAAATAGTTGTGGGTCAAGACAACTCCTCAAAATGCTGTGCTCCAGTTCGTGTCAATGTCTGACATCAGGGTTGTTGAATTGGAGACCTTTTAGTAGTAAATTATCATTATTTGGGAAAAAACCCCAATCCTTTTATGACTAACTACACTTTATTACGTTGGGGTTGACATTACCCCAAATCAATCCTGCCCTGTGTCTTCTAGGCCAGGTTCTGCCAATTCAGCTTTGTTCCCCCTTTTTGTTGGATACTGGCCAGGCGGCCATGCAAGGACCATATGTAAGTGCGGTGGTAGCATAGTTACCGCTCCTTCAACTAGGATTGAGCTATGGAAACGTTGGATTTAAGCGTTCTGGCCGTGTGGTCCCAACCCGATACCAATGATGAATGTGGGCGGTCGCAGCCAAGGATGTGGCGCGAACGGGAATGGCCACTGCCAACGGGGTATTTCATCCGCTTTTCGGGCTGCAAGAAGTTGCACGAGCGACAGAAAAAACTGAAGGAGGCTTGGTCGCACTGGTGGTTATTGTGGGTTGTATCATGGCTGTTGTGAAGTGCAGTAAAAGATAAACTATAAACAAGTAATTAGAGGAAGGTTGAAACTTGGAGTACCCACATGTCACATATATATATATATACATATATATATATACATATATATATATATATACATATATATATATATACATAGATACATATAGGTGCGTGATACGTATGGAGCATCATGTCACCCCACCAAACTCAGAGCAGAAACCCTCCGGCAGGTATCATCATGGCCAGGTTAACCTTGATTGATGAACCGGGTGTTTCGTAGAGTGATATATATATATACACACACACACCTTGAGCATCCTCAGTAAATTAGAAAATCTGAACTTCCTGATATCATAAGACTTGAAACGATCCATGACTTCCCGGTCGTACAAGTATTTACGGTTTCAGACTTCAGAAACCAACACATATATCACCAGCGCTAGCGCTTTCTTCTTCAAGTCATGTGGTGTTTGTCTTGGGAAAGCCATGGAAATGCATGGAAATCCCCTATGGCTAGCGAATCTATGTGAAAGCTGTTGGGTAGTCCATTGAGCAAGTGTCCCAAAATCATCCATTATTGTTGACAATGAGCTTTGAGCGTTTCTAGTAGCGGCTTAGAGCCCTTTCCTGATCATTTCTCATCTATCCTCCCACATTGATCCCGAGCAAGGCGAAGGTACCAGTCAGTGCCTGGCGCGGAAGGGAAAACCGTTCAGCTGTGGAACGCAGAAAGATCGCGTCTCAGCCCAAGAAAAGAGTGATTCAAGGGAAATTGTTCTTCAAAAGCCTTTAGGTTTGTTTTGTAATTTCCATGGTTTCCTTGTAGATCCCAATCTTGAACGGACATGTGAATGTGAGCTTCAGCGTGTTGGTGCTAAGGGCGGGCGCTTTCAAACAGGATGGGGCCTTGAAAAAACAGTGCTCTTTAGATGTTGCGAGCCAGTTGTGATAGCAAGGCCGCTCACAACCAGGTATCCCCAATTTGTCGTTTGGTGTGTGGGTACCTTAGTAGAACAACATCCAATCACTCGACAAGGGATGGTTCTAAGATGTTCTAAGTAAGAATTTAAGATGATGGGTAGCAAGGATAGATTTTTTCAGGTTGGTGAATTCTCTTACATTGCATCTAGGTGGATACTAGGGGGACCCGAGAGAGAAGAGTGAAGATGAATGTAGGTTGTGTGAATTGCCACAACTTATATATATATGATGGTTAATCTAAAGGTCCTTGTAAGGAGTTTTAATTGCGAAAGCCGTGCATGTTATGTTGGAAACCCTCGCGAAAGTTTTTTTTGATTTCGCGAAAGTAAAATTTTATTTCGCGAAAGTTTCGCGAAAGTTGGATATTGTGAATCACCATAAGTACACTATATAGTTGCATAAAACAATGTAATTCCTTGCATTTGATCATGACCTTTATTCCAGGAATAATTTTGATAAGTTTGATTTCGGGTTGACATTGGCATCTCTTTCTAAAGAGAGGTTTGTATTGGAATTGCTTTTGTCCTCAGATTGCATTTTGGGATTGTTTCTTCATTAAAAGATAAACATGGACTTCGCGAAAGTTTCGCGAAAGTAAAATTTTTATTCGCGAAGAATGGCCGTTCCGGGATAAAGGAATTTTGATCAACCACCATATATATATTTATACATTTATATATATATTTACACACCAATAGTACCGCACAAGGCGATGGCGGAAGTTTCAAAGATAGGGCACTATAGGAGAGGTGAGTTGTCGCGATGCATGGATGGCAGAGCGAATCCACTGATGGACCGAAAGGTGGTGGGAGTTTTTTTTGGGGGGGGGGGCAGGGGGTTTCAATGGTTTCAGTGGTCCCTTCACCCCCAACCGCCGGATGTGGTGTGGGGGAGTGCAGGTGTAGTTGTAGCGGAGTGGGGGTGTAGTTTTAAGGTAGG
>Ga0126342_10004428_pt1 | contig 23963 bp, 25 predicted proteins | sample Cyp1metagenome_FD_92528 | JGI IMG/M metagenome (GOLD analysis project Ga0126342, IMG submission 92528) | Coral microbial communities from Lord Howe Island, Old Settlement Bay, Australia - Cyphastrea 1 metagenome | ecosystem: Host-associated > Invertebrates > Cnidaria > Coral ...
AAGAGAGCTTACATGGTCAAATGATGATCTCAGCAACGTATATAATTAATACGTATCGGCTTCGGTTCGTATATTTATGCGTTTATGCCATTGGTGCTATCTTATGGAGACCATTTGAATGAGATTTGGACAATGTAAATATATATACCCCTATATTATATAATATATATAGATATATACCCCCATATTCTATGTGGATAAATATTCTATGTGGATGACATTCCAGGAAAAGGTTTTGCTATGTATTTTCCATATTCTTAGTGGTACCTAAAAAAATTTAATATTCTATATATGTGGTAGCTGTTTACTATATATGTTAATATGTATTTCATGATGTTTTCCATGAAAATGGATCAGTGACTACGTCTGCTGAGATTGCAAACGTGCCTTGGCTGCTGCCCGCGCTCCGGCCTTCTTCACCTGCCAGGGTCTCATTATTATGGTTGTCATCGTTTGTTCTAGTTGTCATCCAAAATCGTAAAAAAAAATAAAATAGATAATTATGATAATAATAATAATAGTAATGATAATATAGAAATAACAGTAATAAGCGGTTTGCGGTGGAGTCCCTTTGGCAGAGCTGTTTCTGTATCTACTTTGTATGTCATCTCCTTTTTGAATTTTCTTGAGTTAAAACCCTGTTGATTTGTTTTTCTGTGTTGTTCTTTCCTTTGGATCACCAGATCACGACGTCCAGATGGTGCTGCGAAGACGATACTGTTCAAATACGTGAGCACAACATGTTTGTGCTCTCGTCAGGACGGCATGCCCATCATTTTTCGATGGGATACATCTTTCAGGCCTGTACTAGCTTCTTCAACAGTTGGAAAGACAAGTCAACCCTTACAATTTGTGCGTTCGCGTGTCAACTGCATAGCATCTATCTAGTCCATATATGACCGAAGGAAGTTTAGAAGTCAAACTTCCGTCAATATGGACAGATGGAAAAGCAGAGGTGGGCAGAGTCAGAGAAGAGAAGAGCAGAAGAGAGAAGATCAGTGAAGAGAAAGACAAAGATGCAGGCGCGCGAAAAGGTAGAAAAGTCGCGATTCACTGCGTTTTTCCAATGATTTGCGGCTCCGGCGGGTCGAAAAGTAGGCTTTATCAGGAGCCATCTGGCCAGATGAGAGATGAAAAACTGCACGCCTTTGTGGCACGAAGCACATTTCGAAGTCAAAATGCACAAAACACCTCAGCTTCGGAGCACTTTTAGAAGTTGAGATATCGAAAAAGTGCATGCCGTTGTGGCGTGAAGCACATTTCGAAGTCAAAAGTGTTAAAAACTGACGGTCTCGGACCACTTTTGGAAGTTGAGATGTGGAAAAAGTGCACGCCGTTGTGGCGCGAAGCACATTTCGAAATCAAGTGTGCAAAAAAAACTGAGGGGTTCGGAACACTTTTGGACGTTCGGATGTCGTTTTGCAAAAGCGAGCGAAACGTGAAGTTTTGTAGCAGTTTCAACTACAATCACCACTACACTAAATTACACTACACTCCACTACAACTACAACTACAACCACAACCACAACTACATTACACTACACTACACACTACACTACACTACACTACACTCCACTACACCACAGCACCACACTACACTACACTAACTACAACTACAGCTACAGCTACAACTACAACTACGCTACTTTACACTACACTACACTACACTACACTAGAGTACACTACATTACACTACATTACATTACACCACCTAATTGTAATCATTTTCCCGCAGGGGCGATTTATTCCACTACACCCATTACAAATGCAACTGCCACTACATTACACTAATTACACTATACCACAACTACAACTCCACCACACTACAACTACAGCTGAACTACACCACACTACATCCAGCAGTTGTGGGTGAGGTGACCGACCAGGTGACCACTGCAACCATTGCAACCATTCCAAAGAACACAACTCCAGCTACCTTTGGGTCCATCAGTGGATTCGCTCTGCCATCCGTGATTCACAACAACCTCTCCTATAGGTTTCCTGTTTTTGAAACTTCCGCCACCGCCTTGTGCGGAGCTGCCATGCTGTGTAGACCTCTACAAGCAAGTGAAAGCTTTGACTTCAAAAGCGTGTGTGTGCGTGTGGCTCAACTAGTGGCTCTGGTGGCTACAGTGGCTACAGCCGCGGCCTCTTCGTAGTAGGCCATCGCAGCCTGTGCTGCTGCTTGGACAGTGGCTTCTCGTGTGGATTCAAATAGAGCTGTCATTTTCGCATCTAACTCCTGGCCGCAGCAAATCTTTCTATGCTCAGTGTTCCTCATATCGACCTGCTTGACAGTTCATTCTCTGCTTATTTTATGAAATATCTCGCATATTTTGACAGGGATGCAGAAACGTAGAATGGCTTTCAGACTGCACAAAAGCTGCTGTTATGCGGGGCTCCTCTTTGACAACCGCATATGCATTAGTATATATATGTGTGTGTGTGTGTGGATGTATGTATGTCTGTCAGTATGTATGTATGCATGCATGTATGTATGTATGTATGTATACAGTATACATCATGCACGTGTGCGTCTGTGTTCTCCTTGGCTTTTTTCAAAGCCTTTTTGGCACCTTTACCGGCAGCCTGCAAAAGAGTCATGAGATGATTGCGAAATTCACTGGATTTGTCAATCATATGCCGGGTCTCAGTCCAACAGGTGTCTCAAACCTTCCCTGCTGTAGCAGGCACCTTCACTTCTTCAGCAATCTTGGCAGCATCCTTCGAGGATTTTTTCACCTCCTTTGCATGTTCCCAGGCCTGCGTGCTCACGCTGCACGCATCGCAAACCACCACTTTCTCAGTCTAGATTGCGCACCCAACCAGGAATAAGAAGAGCAAAGCAGGTGGCAATTGGATGATTTCAATGTTTTCAGACTTAGCATCCTGGTCACTCCCTTGACTGATTCAAGTCAAGCACCTTGGGCCACGTAAATGAGAGGGCATGTGGCATGTGTCTAATATGTACGTGTAATAGACATGCAAAAAAAATAAACATATGCTCCCACTCCCACCAAAGAAATTGTGTCTCCAATATGTCGGTTGGGTGACAAGATGTGCTCGGTGCAGAGTATGACAGGAGATTGGATCACTAACTAGGAAAGATCCACTCAATGTACAAGACAGCATGCAGTGCATGCTACATCTCATATCAAGAAACAGGACTAAACAAAATAGTGATGCAACAATAAGACTAAGCTATGTGTGTATGTATATATTACTATGTTACTCTAACACATTTTCTTAATCCGTTATTATACCCTTAATTTTCGATTACTATACCCTTAACTGTACACTTAACTTTCCATTACTATACCCTTAACTTTCCATTACTGCACCCTTAACTTTCCATTATTATACCCTTAATTTTCCATTACTATACCCTTAACTGTACCCTTAACTTTCCATTATTATACCCTTAATTTTCCATTACTATACCGTTAACTGTACCCTTAACTTTCCATTATTATACCCTTAATTTTCCATTACTATGCCCTTAACTGTACACTTAACTTTCCATTATTATAGCCTTAACTGTACCCTTAACTTTCCATTACTGTACCCTTAATTTTCCATTACTGTACCCTTAACTGTCCCCTTAAATTTCCATTACTGTACCCTTAATTTTCCATTACTTTACCCTTAACTGTCCCCTCAACTTTCCATTACTGTACCCTAAACTTTCCATTACTGTACCCTTAACTGTCCCCTTAAATTTCCATTACTGCACCCTTAATGTGGCAAAGCCAAAATGTTACGCCGAATTTGGTGAATGACACCTCTCCAAAAATCAATGGTTTCGAGTCCCCAAATTGGCCTCCAAATTGGCCCCCAAGGGCCCCATTACTATGGTTAACTCCCCCCAGTTAAGGGTATAGTAATGGAAAAAGTCAAGGGTATATCAGAATTAGGTTGTAAAAACCATTACTATGAAGGAAGCTTGCCTGAGCAGCTCAAGCACCAGAGAGACGGCTCTCCCATTCACAAAAGCTGAAGTCGATACTGCGGATAAAAAGGGGATACATGTTTCATCTTTATCCCCGGGATGTTGGAACATATATGATTATGTATATATATATTGATTATATATATATGTGTGTGTTTATGCACAAATCAAATAACTTTTTTTGTTTGGTCTTTCTATATTCGACTCATCCGCTTGGCTCTCGCCTTTTCAGAAGCCTTCTTTGCCTCCTCTGCGAAGTCCGGCGCCCCGAGCGCCAGGGACAGGAAGACCTTACCGGGCCGCAGCGACAGATTCGCACCGTCGCGCAGTGAAAAGGTGGCGTGAACATTTGTGAAAAAGTTGTCATGTTGTCACGTCGTCAGAGGTTGTCGGCATAAAGCACCAAAGCGCCCACGAGCATGGATAAGCATCGATGTTTTGCAGATCTATTGAAGTTTGGAGCAAGAGCATTTGAAAGAAAAATGAGAACAAACAAATCAAACTGGTGAGACATCCAACTATGTTTTGTCAAGCCAAGCTCCAGGCACCAAGCACCACCGCATGCTTGCGCCGCTACATATGAGACGGAACTTGAGCATCAATTTTTTGAGAAGCAGCTGCCGAAAAAAAAAAAGGACCAATCACACATCGGCCCTGTAAGTAAAGCAGGAAGTCTTCTGTCAAGTTCGAACTTGAACATTGCCTTTTGAACAGCCAGTCGCACCGCCGCGCCACAACAGGCTTCTACCACACAACCAAAATTTCCATGTACAACCGAAAATACACACCATATGTGCATCGTTGTGCACCTCTGTCTTTAAAGATCTGTTGCAAGAATCCCATAAAAGCGCAAAATGATGCTTCCGAGTTCACATGTGTCAAGCCATCATCCCACAAATGAAAGCCCACAACAAGGTCATTTGTGCAGAGTGTTCACATGCATTGGACGCTACTCAGACGAAGCTAGTAGTTGCAGAAAAGACAAGAAGGATATGCAAATGCTTGTGAGGGCTAACCAAGTTTCCAGCTTCACCCTGCAGACAAAGTCTTTACGCTCTTTTGCCCTACTGGCATGTTCGCAGTCGACACCTAGGGTGAGAACTGCCTGCGAAGAGCTTGGTCCTCAGCCTATGATCTGCTATGATCTGTCAAGAGTTAGAGCATTGTCCTTTCATGTGTACCTTGGAAGCGTTGCAAATGTTGTTTTAATGCGCAAGTGCGCCGCCTTCACATGAACGAATACATCTCCCGTGGAAGAAAGATGGCGGACCAAGATGACTCCCACAACTGCTTTGGTGGGTGGTGAAATGGCCATGTCAGCAAACACTGACGTCACCATGGACTGCGATGCTGCTGTATTTGTACCTTGTACGATCAGTATTAGCTTACATACCTCTTCAACTCAAGTCATGACGGGCTGACCCGTTTAAAACTTTTTGGCTTCCGACATCTGGTTGATTCCCAACCACTTTGTTTACCCTCTCTAGCTTACCCACTCAATGTATTCTGCAGTCCAGCCGGATAGAACAGAGACTCAATGAATGCAATGGATTGATTGCATACTTGCGGCAGTCTTCTTTGGCCATTGCACTGTCATGGAAAACAGCATGACTTACTCACCTGCACGAGGATAAAGATTATACCAATTATACAAGTTGTTGGGATATGAAATGTTCCTGAAGGCTCCGCTCCTCCATTCAGACCTTGAAAGCTGCTGTGCTCACCCTGCGGCATGAGGTTGCATTCGCTCGGTGGCAAAAGTGAAGGCGAGTAGTCAAGGATCCCAGATTTGCAGGTCTTAGAGTGTCAAAGATGTATCAAAAGGGCAGAACAAGACTTGCCAAGTTTGCAATAAAGTAAAAAAATAATGACCAACATCTTGTGTGCAGCGTGTCGTCCTTCTACATATCAAATCAAGACACATACTGCCAAGACAATTCTAGATAAGGATTTTCAGCTTGGTGAGAGTGGTACTCTATGGTATCTGCATGCAAGGTGTTACAGTGTTCCCGGATCTTCAAGAGATCGGATCTTCTTGTTGCACGGCAGTTGGTTGGTGTTCTCAACCTCTCCAATACTGACATTCCCTTCCAGTCTTCTCTCCAGTTCTTGGTGCTTTGTTCGATGCCACTGGCTGGAACACCTGTTAATTTTAAAAGAATGAGCATCTTGGGTTCCCGTTGCTACAGGTGTATTTATGTCTGTCTCTTCTTGGCAATGATCTTTTTGCACTTTGCAAGATCAGTTTGAACATGTGGCACGAAGTTGTCGATTCCCTGCCTCCAAAACCGCACTACAGCATGTGTTTCCAGGTTTGAAGAACGGTTGCTTCAGCATGCCACTTTCAAAGTCAACCACAACGACAATGTTGCTGAGAAGGCTAGCGGTTTGGTGATCTCAACACACAGCAGATGCTTTACGTGCCCCAAACTCTGCCCATTGCCTTGTCACATGATGCCTTCAATTGCTCTCTGCCCAATGCCAAGCTTCAGACACGAGCTTCAGACGCGGCCTGCCTGCTGGAGATTTCAGTCGTCTTTTCAGGTCGTCTTCGCATCTGGCCATGCCAGTGTGTTGCATCTGAAAAAGTTCAACTGCATCTTTCAACCAATCAAACCATACTTTGCGCAGCTTGTTGCAATGCAAGGGAAAGACAAGTATAGTCAGATAGGCCCAATCATGTTCAAGTCAGCAAAATGATAGACAATGTCCGAATATGCTGCTTCTGTATGCAGTTGTTTCGATGTACATGGGCTCAAACAGACAAAAATGTTTGCTGAGTTTGCTGAGCCTTTCGTGTCATCTTGCATCGTCTTGTGTCTTGAGTTGTTCCTTTCATAGGTGGCCTGTGGCTCGGCAAGTTCCTTCAAGCGACCCAAGTTCAGGCGACGGCGAAGCTGCGGAGCCTCGGGCAGAAGCAATCAGCTGATGACACCAAGGCCCACCATAAGCAAGTGTCTCACAGTGCTACTTTCGAATGCTCTTGAGCTATGCACATCACAACTGAATGCCGCGCAAAGCATCACTCCCTGCTCTTCAAGACTTGCAAGCCAAATGGGGGCTACACAAGCTGCTTTGTTGCAAATGGAAATGTCCTCTGAACGCAGGACACTCAATGGAAACTCAACACAAATGTGTGAAACGTCTTGCTCTGGGGCCAGCAGCCAAAGGTATCGGCTTCCTTTCCTTTCCAGCCAATGCGTTTGAGATTCTGGAGTGCTTTGTGTTTAATTAGATGTGACGCTGAATTACTCACAAATCGGCAGAGCCAGGTGCTCAGTTTCCCTTTCCGTGCGGTATTAAGTCTCCTACTTAGCCTCAGAAAGCCTTCATTCCCTCTGCCTTCTAATTCCACCAACAAAGATCAGCAAAGGTAAATCATGGCAAAAACGCTTTGCTACATTTCTGTATACATATACAAACATTTAAAAAAAAAGACCTCCGTATCGCAGCACAGCATGCGCTGGCGCAAGGCCTGCTTGGGCATGGCCAGCTCAACGAGGCGGGTGGCATCGAAGGTCCTTCGCCAAGTTCGAACAGAGAAAGTTTGATAAGACCTTTCGCCTCCTGAAAGCAACTTGAAACGCTGAAAAACTGTTGAAAAGTTACAAAGGATGGGAGAAAGATGAGAAAGATGAGAGATGGGATGAAACAAAATGAAACGAAATGAAGTGCATGATTGAGTCATATCATGTCGCTCTGAGCTTCGCAACTGCAAAAAGTCTGCAAAAGCTATACAACAGCATCAGAAGAGCATGAACAGAATTGCTGCAGACTTGCTGGATTAACAGATTTTGACAGATTTACAGTTGGTATCTTGCAGACCATGCCTGTTGGGATGCACCAGCGTCAGTTCAAAGCCAGTTTCCTGAAGGCTGTGATAGAGCCAAGACATGCCAAGACAAGAGTGCAGGAATGAACTCAAGGAGATACCTTCGTCCGTTGTACTCCAATGTACTCCATACATTTCCATACCACTTGCATGGTTCTGCAAAAGGCATCAGGGACAAATGCTGTCTCTGCCTGTCTCGTTGCAAAAACCGAAATGCTGCTTGTGTGGTTTTCAAGCATGAAAATCAGCAAGAGATCAACTACTTTATGCTCAAAGAAACTCCAACACACCACAGCAGAATTGTCCATGCACAGCACAAACGTCTGCATGTTTTCACTATTCTAAAGAACTACCTACCGCATCCCAGGAGGTTGGATTGGCTCCGCTTCTAAGTCTTTGTTTAACGCGGTTAAACGCGGTCAACTCACCTGCGACTTTCGCTGCACTGGCTTGGCCAACCGCCGGAGTCGCTCCTTGCAAGCACTCAAAAGCTCAGGAATCCATGAAGTCTATTCGATCTAACTTGACAAATCGATTGAGAAAATTAGACCTGACTGTCAAATTATGTCGAAACGCATTTTATTTCTGGCCCCGCAGGGCTTGCATACAGACAGGGTAGAGGTGTTGGCTACTTCAGCAACAGCAAATGAAAACTTGCAAGAAAAAGGAGGACGAGTGGGAGTTCAATAAATCTTGGTACGCTTGCATGTTGGGAACTTTGCGAATAAAATTCAGCAACAAATTTGCATCCGATTTGATGAATAAATTTGGTCTCAGTTTCAACATCCTCCTCATTTTATATTTGTTGAAGGCCTGATGTTTGCTTCGAGTCTCCTAGGATCTCCTAGTATCTCCTGGTTTGAACTACCCACTAGTCTGACCACTTCTATACTCTATACTTAGTCTCTGAGAAGCTCAAAACAACATAGAACTGAAAAAGTATTACATAATGATCACATAGTTTTTTTCGAAAATTACCTTCTGCCACTTTAAAAACCTCGTGACCTCGTGGCACCTTTCACGGACGCATAAAGGACATGACGACGCCATCGAGGCCCTGGCATGATCCGGTGGCCGCCGGATCCATTGGTTCAGCACTTGCCTTAGTCCGAGGTCATGCGTACCATGAATAAATCAAAGAGGTAAGGCTGACCGGTAAGGCCCGGGTAAGGCCCGGGTAAGGCTGACGGGGAACAAAGCTTGGATGCTGCTGGATGCTGCTGGATGCTGCTGGTAACCATATGCTGTCACGTTGGTCACGTTGTCAGCACATTGCATCATTCAAGCAGTGAGCCAGTGGGGCAATTCCGGGGCAATCTGTACATATGACTCTCTACGTAAGTCCGTACCAGGCCAGGCTGGGGCAGTGGCTGGAAGCGCTTTGGTTGGGAATTTTGCGTCGATCTGCACAGAGGGCCCACGCGAACACGTCGTCCATCTAAAAGAAAATGATGCTGAAAACAAAATCATCGGCGATGCATACTACGATTCTACCCTCTGGTAAACTAACATAGCTATTGAAAATGGCCATTTATAGCGAGTTGTCCCATTAAAAATTGTGATTTTCCATAGTTATGTTAGTTTACCAGAGGGTAAATGAGATAGTCCAAGCTGTCTAAGAAAATATGAGCTCCTTAGAGAACCTCCTGCTCTGGTGATGTAGGTTTGCTACAAGATCAATGTTTTACCAAAAGGAGGCCGTTTGAATCTCAGGCGGCTTGAATCTCTCAAATGGCCTGATTCCACATCCCAACTGGTTCAAACCCTTCAAAGCGGAAAGGAAGTTCAAAATATTACGTGTGTATATATATATACACATACACACATACACACATACACACATACGCACATACACACATACACACATACACACATACACACATACACACATACACACATACATACATACATACATACATACATACATACATCCATACATCCATCCATCCATCCATCCATGCATGCATGCATGCATACATACATACATACATACATACTTACACATACACATACACATACACATACATATACAATTACATATATATATATATAGATATACATATACATATACATATACACATACATATACATATACATATTTGCATATACAAATGTGCATATACATATACATATACATATACATATACATATACATATACATATTTGCATATACAAATGTGCATATACATATACATATGTGCATATCATATACATATACATATGTGCATATCATATTATTACATATTGATACATCTCTCTCATATATTGGCCGGTTGATCCCAATTCTCCTCATCGTGCTGCTTGCTTGGCGCATCGATTGCCAAAGACCTTCAGCACAAAGGCCTTCCACAGACTGGCTACGCTGCTACTCTACCTCACTTTCTGGATTCGCATTTGGAAGACACGCACCCTGTCCAATTGTATCTAGGCAATTCACTTTTGCTTGCTAAAGAGTGACAGATTTGTTTCACATGCTCAAAAATGAAAGGCGAGAATGCTGGAGCGGAAGCCCAGATTCTCCATCTTGGTTCATATTGCTCCCTGCTCTGCCATCAAGACGTGGTTTCTGTCAAAGAGATGCATTTCAAGGCACCACCACCACAAGCACGAGCACAAGCACCAGAAGTCATGAATTCTGATGAGTTCAATGAGGTACTAATAAGGTGCACTCTGGTATACATCCCCAAATGTTGCGTTTGCAACAGGACACAAGAAATCAGCTGCAGTTTTTGATTCGATGCTCTGTTTTGTGCATTTTTGTGCCATCCTCTGCGATTTCACCGGCGTTGCGCCCGCATGCGCCCGCGCCTTCTTCAGTTCCATCACTTCCTCTGCTCACAGAACGAGCTGGTGTCCCTGGCTCACTGGCCTCCGCGCAATCTGCACATTGCTGTGATTTCCTCTGGGTTGTTCTTTGAGGCAATGAAGAAAAAAAGGAATCATTTCTTGTGGATGTTATTACTGAGCTCGACTTCTGGAGATCTTCTGGAGTGAAAGACTCAACAGACGACAAATATATAATCCCAAATGCCATTCGAAAGAATCGTAGATAAATACTCTCTAGAAATGATCCGGCCCAACGCAATCAAGCCAGGACTGGAGAGAATGACATCGTTAGCAGAAAAGGAAACAGAATGCTTTGCTTTCCCTTGAAAGACCTTGGGACCTAAAATCGACCCCACATTGGAAAAGGTGCTTTCAATTTGTTCAAATGATTTCAAATGAATCACATGTTGAACGCTGACTGAAGCTTGGCAGATATGATATCTTGCTGGAGCTTGATCATCGATCGTTTCACCTTCGCTTCGTCGCAACTGTCATCGCCGTACGGCACAGGCAAATGCCACCAAGCGCGAGGGGAGTTCATGGCCAAGTGGAGCAGAGCTGAGGATACAAGTATTGTGGACAGTGGAGACAGTGGATAGAAAACCTGCAGTGCGTGAGGTTGTGCGAATGCATGTTTACAATGTTTGTACACAGAATGTGCGTGGAATTTTGACTCATGGTCAAGCAATGTCAAGGAGTCCAAGATCTGGAGCATCGAGCATCATGGACTGAATTGAAGCCTACCACCTAGCGAAGGGAGGTGCTGAAGCCACCACAGGTCGCTTTGCTGGTTTCTCGTGCAGGGTGCTTGGCAAAGGAACACCGAATTGAAAAACTGATGGGGGATCATGCACAAACCACTTCTGCATCTCACGTTGTTGAAGACACGGCTCGTCATAAAGGGAAGAGGAAAGAGATGTCAACCAGCAGGTCAAATTTTGACTCAGTGATTCACAGTTCATGCAAGCTTGCACAAATGGCTTGATCGCTGATGCACTCAAAGAGGATGATGTCCAAAATCTGGCCACTTTCAGCAATGCAAAACCTGTGTGTTGTCTTAAACAGTACTAAGTGATGTGTTTTCTAGCTGCGATATTCCAACTAACGGGCCAAGCAACTACCGTACTGGTAGTGAGAACCCTTGCAAATCATGCAACACGATGCTCTCAAGGTTCCAAGCAACCACAAATACCGTTCCGCTGCTGGTAGCAGAAATCATACGTGTTACGGCTTCATTATCATCATGATCCGTTTAGTCTGTGACGACCGTTGACTCAAAGCGCTGCTCTTTCTTTCCAGACCATGCGACAGTCATCTTTGCAGGGCTCTTTGAGTTCCCTGCTGTCCGCCAAGGTCACACCTCAGCCGGTTCATCTCGGAGCAAAACACCTGGATTCTTAGGTTCCCATCTAATCCATCTAGATTGGATATAAATCACACACTAGCCCAGCTAGAGTCAGAGCCCCTGTCAAATCATGTGTTGCAGAAATCTAGTTACACGGCAGAGGCTTGGGGTCCAAACAAGCTAAGTAAAAAGTTAATGAAAGGCGTCCACCAACTCGTTGTCAGAGTCTGAGTCCTCTGTCTTCAAAGCCTGAAACAAATGCAGCGTTCAATGGCTTTCTCTGTGTGCTTCACTGAAAGCAAAACAAGACACAGATTCGCAAATTCATAATAAAAGCTGACGATTTACTCAGGGTGCCATTGGATTTCTCTCCAAGAGTTGAATAGAATATAGAAATACAAACCAGATTACACCAGTACAAATGTGCAAGTCAGCCCAGTGGCCCATCTCCTAATATCTCCAAATATCTTCTATATATGGAGCTTGTTTCTTTTCTTGCACAAGGGGTGAATCGGGCAACTCGGCGGCCGAATCTTTGTCAAACAACCATAAAATTCACTGTATATAGCCAAATGAATTGCTTTGACTGGTCTGACATATTTGAAAATGCAAGGACCCTGCCTGCGGATTGACGCGTCGGGACTCACCCAATGTGAAGGGATCTGAATAGCCTGCAGACTGGCCAATCAGGCGGTTTGGCCACCCCATTTACTCTGTCAACACAACCTCTCTGTCAGATATCCGTCGTGAGAAAGTACCATCCGACAATTTGGATCCAATCCGGCTTAGATATCTGCGCTGCATCGGAAGAAAAAGTGTTGCAGGCCATTGCAGGCCCCTTCATGTCTGCAGATTAGGGTCGGGTACTCCTTTAGTTGAAAGAATGCTGAAAGAATGTTGAAAGAATGTTGAAAGAATCGGTTCGTGGATGCCGCTCAGTTCGTGGGTACCGGCTCGTGAAGAAACCTCCAAGTCTTGCCGGCACTGAATCGAAGCTCGGCTCAAAGGCGCTCAGGGCCGGATCGTTGTCCTCAACAAAGCTCAAAGGTGTTCGCAATGTGTTCACACAATGGATGTGTTCAATGCAGTTCACTCATTTGCGAACAGCATAGCATAGCATAGCGCAACCACTCGGACCGCAGGTCTCCAAGACTGGGTGGAATTTGTGAACCAGCTTGGGTGGTGACTCAGGCACGTTGATATGTCATGATATGTCATGAAGCAACTACTGTCCTTTCCATCATCTTTCAGCTTTAGATAGATCGTGGGAGATGAGTCACTTTGTGTCTATTTCCATGGACAAATATACTTGCAGTATCGAGTTGACTTGCGCAAAGAAGTCTAGCCTGAAAGGTGCTCATGGTGCAAGCCCAAGTTCTTTTCAGGTTCAACTTGTTATTGTTGAAGAAGTTACAGTAACTAAAGCGTAAAGCAAGAGTCTTGTCATCGACTATGCACGGCCACACTGCAGCCGCACCTGTGGCCCAAGAGCTGAAAAGCTCCTGTCGAACAGATTCGCAGCGCCTGGCGAGCATTCGGATGGATTCGGGCTCTACAACAGTCTACAAGTCATTCCAAGTCATTACAAGTCTACATGATACCGGGTAGGTAGTGACCAGGAGTGGTGGAAGCTAACTTTGATCAGTTATGATCAGTTGTTCAGTAGTTCAGTGCTGGATGCCAACATCTATGGAGGTAGCGTGGAAGTATGAGATGAATTTAGATGAGTGCTTTGTGTAGTTTATGCTCATATTTGAAGTGAATGCTGTCGGTCAAAGCTCAATGAGATGAGCACGATACCCCCACCACCAGACCTCGACACACATTACCGTGATGGGACACCAACATCTGTACTTACTGCACCGTTTTCATCCTTTTTCCAGGACTTCAACAGCAAGAAATGGAGCTATTGACGTCCAAGGTGTCCCACCATTTAGTGCGACCGCTCTTTCAATCAAGCATGCAAGCCACTTGCAGGAGCCCATGAGGCAAAGTCCTTGTGTTTGTTTCAGAACTGGTCGTTGTCCCGGCAGCAGTCGTATTTTGGATGTCATCTAAGGGCCATACGAAAGCAAAACAATGAAAATGACTTCTCAAAAATGGTTTGAACCAAAGAATCAAACAAGGATCTTGCCTGCAGGATTCCGACTCACCGTGCGCACGCCGTAAGATGGTGTCATGGTTCACAAGTTTGCATGAAACGCAATGAAACGAACCATTGAAAAATCGAAAAGGAAGCTGCAAATTGAAATGTGTGTCCTCCGCGCTGCCATTCAAATTCCAAGTTGTCACCTGCGCACGAGGCTCCACTTGCAAATTGAACATGATACCTCCCGATGCCTCCCGATGCCTCCCGATGCCTCCCGATGCCTCCCGATGCCTCCCGATGCCTCCCGATGCCTCCCGATGCCTCCCACCTCTAAGCCGGTTGATGTGATAGGAGGAGGCTAAAGGCTGAGCTGATATCTCATCTGAAAACCGAATGTGGACTGCTACCTGTCATCACCTTGACTAATAGGTTGCCTTTGAAGGTGCGAATGCATTGCTCGTAGTGGCAATTTTATTCAATATAGAAATCTCATGGAAAACCATGAAACCAATTTGTTTAACCAACGATACTCTCCCCACTGGAGAGAACACACAGAGAAAAGGAGTGAAAGGACGGAAAGATATGGAAAGACATGGAAAGATGACAAAAGGGGCTGAGGCAGCTGAGACATCTTCTTCGAATCTGTGAGATCCTCTGAGATCCTCGCCTTCCCGTCACCTCCACCGGAGTACAGCACTGGTCCCCAGGGAGGGTCCTCAACCCAAACCTTGCCATGATGACGGAAGGGGATGTGTCAGTAGCATTTGGTACTCCAGTGAATGAACCGAGTTGTGGTACTACAACGATCATATGATCTTTTACAATCTTGCCAGGGCCACGAGACGCGTAACGTCACACTGGTGACCTTGAAGCACCAGAACAGCCTGGGGCCGATTCGTATGAATGCCCAGCAGGCTCACTTGCTACCGGGCTTGGGTATGGTCAAATGAAATGCTAAACGAATGTCGTGCTCAACGTGCGCCAGGTACGTTCTGCAAAACAAACCACTCTAGGAACTCCATTGCCTCTGTTGCTCGCATAGACCACACTGCAATGGAGCCATCGGAATAGCCTCGTAACTAGTCTTGGACCGCTCTGCCAAAGTGATCCAACATCTGAAATACTCACATCAAAATCGGGATGGAATTCATGTGATTTGACCGCCTCAATTAATATGAAGATATATGAAGCGTCCACTTATCATCAAATTTTTGGGCAGTGACTGGGGATCTGGTCAGTTACCGTGTTGCATGCTCAAATTGTCTGTTCTGTATTACTCTCCGTGTCCAAGATAAGTGACTAGGGTGAGTGAGCAAACTCACGCCTTCAAAACATCAAAACAATGTCCTCTGCCCCCTCCCTTTCAAGGGCCTCCGAAGACCAAGTCGCGCTGCACTGCAGCTGCAACTGAAAGGATGCTCACCTCCAAGTTGTGCTCACAATGTCAAAAGAATTTCGCTGAAGATATAAATACAAGACTCAAGTGTTTTCTTTCTGTGAAAAAATATGAAAAAGGACGAAAGTCACGGAAAGCTCCTGTCCCACTGTAGAACAAGGCAGAAAATTTACAGTGGATGCATTTCACTCCTCCTTTTGAAACACCTGGCATAACTTAAGGCTCGTTGTTCGGCCTCAGACTCGTGCAAATGCTTCACACGGTAGTTGCCAAGCCGAGTGATGCTGCTCTCCTGAAAAATCGACGGGAGTTACGTAGGAAATGGGCGTCCTTCTTTTCAAGTTTATGCACAATGACTCGGTGTGACATGCCTACATTCTGAAGCAAACAATTCCTCTCAGTTCTCGGAACCCACAAGCAATGCAAAGGTACGTGAGCGTCCTCTCCACGAGGAGCAAGAGTTAGGGCCGCGATGCAGTCGCTGTGTGCCACCAACAAATTCTCCTTCATCTGGCGGCCAAATGGAGGCTATCAAAATGGAAAGGTTTCTGTAATGACAAACGACTGCCAAAACGCCTGCAAGCTGTCTCTTGTTACATTGTTTGCAGAAACTCCCTGCAGCTCTTTCCTCCAAACCCATTTTCGCTTTGTTTATATAGTGCCATGATGTGCAATGATCCTGGCGTCAGTCGACCAGTCTGAGCTTTGTCCTGCGTGAGGGCCATGTCCGACACAGGCTTGGTGCCCATTTCCACCTGCTCAGTGTCTGCTTTCACAAGCAGAAAGCCAAGTCTTGACAGCTGCCTTGCCAAGGCAGCAAGGCGAGCCCAGCCATCATGAATCTGTTGCTCTTTCTCGGCTCAATCATTTCGATAAATGGAGAGGGCTTGACCTTTCCAAGAAGTTGCTATTCATAAATTGTATTGAAAATTATTGAAAGCAGCACTTTGTCATCTTGGGCCTGCATACCACAGGCAACCCCAACAGAGTATGGATTGCTCCGATTGCTCCCGTAACTACACAGCATCCGGGAACCGTGTGTAGGAAATTGGGCGGATTCTGCGAGATGTCCAAGATGAAGACATCCTGAGTCCGAACTGAAATCTGGCAAATGATAGAAGATCTAAACAATGCGCAAGAAAGACCCACAGTTTGCAAATCACAGTGGTGAGTTTGAGTTAAGCTGTGCTGCTTTATTTGACAGCTTAGCACCAGCTTCGCACTGGTGACACGAGTGGCTCTGTCTCAATGGCGTGGTCTGGTCTCTGCTAGGTCAGCAACCCCACCCGAGGTACCAATGAGCGCGCGATCCTAGGTGTGACCCAGACAATCAGCAAGCATACAAGTCAGCAAGAGCCACCTTTGCTAGCTCTTGGTAAGACCAACCGTAAATATCCATAAATGATAATGCCAGTTTGGACGCTGTCATTTCCAACTTGAAGCCATCTTCAGCACAGCACTGCGCCCCAAGTTCAGAAAGCAATCATTGGACTTGACAGTATACTGTGGAGCAAAACAACACTATGATGGACTGATTAGGTGAAAGACATGCAAAGATTTGGACTCCGTCTGACCGAATTCCGCTCATAAAATTAAGCTTTTGAAAGTTCTCAAGAGCTGTGGGCAAGCACTCTCGGAGACACTGAGATCGAAACATTGGCATCGTCCAAGTGACAACTAGTCAAGTAGTCCATCTCACCTCATCAGCTCTTGGGCTGCTGCTTTTGGGAGGTGCCTCAATATCAGGTTTTCTTTCTTAGAGACTTCAAAAGAATGCCGGACAGGCTTGACCTGAGGATGTCCTAGGTACTTGCTGTTGCATCACACCACGCTCTGACGGGAGCCCACTGCGAAGGCGCTTCAGAAGACGGCCGCCGCAGCGCAGCTCACGTGTGCGCCTCAGCTAGAGCAAATTGAAATCTTCTACAGAAGGCTGGAAAGAGAACCTTGAAATCTTCTTAAATCTTCTGAAATATTCTGAAATACTTGACTGCCTTGTCTTCGAACCACAGACATTTGTACTACCTGATTCGGAATCATTGAAGAGATATAACGAATATATGGACAAAGCTGAAAGACTCAGCCCTGGTGAACAATTTGAGCTGTCTTCTGCGGAGGGCTCTGTCCAGAACTTCCAAAGGCTTACCAATATATTGGCCCACCGGCAGTAACCATGCGTCGACACCAGAAACAACTCTGGGAATGCCTTTTCTTTTTTACCCGGCATCTAGTCGGGCAATGTAGGACTTTAACAAGCAGGGCTTTGGATTGCTTGACCAAGATCTATCTAACACTGTCGCAGCTGTGTCCTAACTTCCTAGGGGCCACAGGAGAGGTTCGACCTGGTATTAATTACTTGGACCAAGTTGCACATCAATGACTCGCATGGCCGTATCAAAGCCCACTGAAAGTAGTCTCCTGGCAGGAATTGAGAACAAAAATGTTGAACTCACTTGCTGTGGTGCATCACCAAAAACTGTTCTTCAAGATTTCAAGCCCTAGAATATGCCTTAGGAACAGCAAAACATTGAAACAAGCGCTGCGACTAAATGCCACTGACAGGCATGTCCGCCACTGGGCACCATCAGAGCAGCATCAACACGACTACAGCAGCCGCAGCAACAAAAAGAACACCAAAGTGTCACCCAAAGGCTAGCGCCTGGCAGCTAGACCATGTGCTCTTTATATCGATTATATAAATTTGCGACATGTTCCCTTTTTAAGACTTTAGGACTCTTTGGACTCTGCTGGCAACAAACTGACTTTTCCCTCTCCTCGAAGAGACGCTTAGATGTGTCACAGGGCTTTTGTGGTGAAGTTCCAGAGCTACCGTCGCCTGGCCATTCGCTACCAGGTACCAATCCACAACAGCTGTGAAAACTGGACAGCCGCTCGTGCGACATCCCTGAGATATCCGAGAATGACAGCCATAATCAAGGAATATGTAGGATTTGCTGCACTTTCAGCATTTGTTTATGATTTTATGTATGTTTTGTTTTAGAAATTGGACATGTGAAATTTTCCATATTACACAGTAGAAATCTGTTTGGGGGTAAGAGAAGGTTTGAGTAGACCCTGCATGGCATTCTCCGGTGTTGTTCAGTGCCTCAGGTTTCACTTCACCAGGTTTGAGCTGGAAGACCTGACACGGAATGACATGTTTTATATGTTTTCTCTGTGTGTGTGTGCGTGTACATGTGTATGTGCGTATATATATATGTGTATATATATATGTATATGTACATAGGTTTTAGATGTGCATATTATTTTAAATGTGCATAAATACACTTCGTTATCCCGGCAAGAGGCCCCAAACAGTGTGGGGGGAGTGAAAAGAAAATGTCTTATAATGCTGATGATGATGATGATGATGGTGGTGGTGATGATGATGGTGATGGTGATAATGGTGATGAAAATAATAAATAATAATAAATAACAATAATAATAATAAATACAGTAATCATCATCATAATCATCATAATAATAATGATAATAATGATGATGATGAAGAAGAAGGTGATGATGATGATGATGATGGTGATGATGATGATGATGATGATGGCGATGATGATGATGATGATGATGATTTTGATGGTGATGATGATGATGATGATGATGATGATGATGATGTGGATGTGCGAGCCTGCGCAGTCGAAATGCACATGGACATTTCACAAGAGCCATTTTGGGTGGTAATCTACAAGGAAAATGGCCGAGGACACCTCTGGGGACATTGTTTTGTGCGAGCCTGCGAAGTCGAAATGCACATGGACATTTCACAAGAGCCATTTTGGGTGGTAATCTACAAGGAAAATGGCCGAGGACACCTCCGGGGACATTGTTTTGTGCGAGCCTGCGCAATCGAAATGCACATGGACATTTCACAAAAGCCATTTTGGGTGGTAATCTACAAGGAAAATGGCCGAGGACACCTCCGGGGACATTGTTTTGTGCGAGCCTGCGAAGTCGAAATGCACATGGACATTTCACAAGAGCCATTTTGTGTGGAAATTTTCAGGGAAAATGCCAAACGCGACGGATACCACCTCGATTGAACACCGGGCCTTAACTGTTACCGTAAGAACCCCTTAGTGTGGCCACACGGTTTGGGGAAAAAATGTTCCAAGCAAGCAAGGTCTTGAAAGGCACCGAATCATGACATTTCAGAAATTCAGGTTCAAAACAGAACGAATGGTACGTCACAGGTTGCACATCTGTACTCAACAATAAACTAGAACATAGCACAATACACCATGACATGGTCATACACTGGCTTCCCGCAGAGCAGCACAGTGAAACGCGTGCTCACAATACGGACAGCAAAAAGCGTACAAATCATGCAAAATACACAAGGAATATCAAGGAATGCAAGAAGACAATACTTGAACTACATGCAAGATTCGTCCCCACTTTCATGCAAAAAAAGCAAATCATTAAACAGCTTGCATGAATTAAGGGCAACACAGGTTCTATGACCCACATTGCGCCACAGAAAATTCTGCTCTTTCGATAAGTCTAGCTGTCTTGCGTAATCCCACACTACAGCCACGAGTAGACCTATGCTTGCAACTATTTCACACCTTAATATTCTCTGAGACTACATCACATAATTGGACACAAGGACGTGTGTATGTTAATTTTTCATTTTTATATTTCTCTAGATTCTAGATGCACCCCGATGTCATCGATATGGATGATTATATATGGGTGTGGGATGTTCATGTTGACACAGAGCTGTATCTTCCAAGCTTGAGGTGTCTGGGCAGGAGGCAACAACAATTACAGTATATAAGCCAAGCTGCAATAAATCTCCGAAGAGGCTGGACACGAGTCATTGCAAGATATTGCAAGGAGACTAAAAAGACAAAGACTACCTCCTCTGTGGTCCCAAGTCGTCCCAAATCATCCCACGTCCAGACCTCGATCTTTCCATCTTCAAGACCCACAAAGATCTGCCTCACAGGAGCAGCTGACAATTTAAGGACAGAAGATTCTTGCGCTCCAAATCCCATCTGTCCTGAGTAGATAGAATCAGGTTGTATGTGCTTTCATCGTGAAGGATATGCCTTGCACGAACCCTTGTTGGTCTCACACTCAATGTCAAAAAGCGGCATTACAAGCCAAACTCTTCCATCCCCAGCTTTTCAAGAAGTCTACTGCATTTTCAATCATTTATTCACCTGCGTCGCATATAAACTCCATGGGCCCAGTGTAAGGGAAGGTGCATGTCAGCAGCACGTGGCTATTCGGCCTTGTCTCAGGTTCCCAGCATAGGGATCGAACCTGCCAGTTCTATGCTTGAAAGCATAGGGATCAAGGCTCAGGGCATAGGCTCGGATGTTTCAAGCTATGGATCGGTCCCGCCTTGATCCCGTAGGTTTGGGAGAACGATCGTTTCCAAGAGGTGTCGCCATTACGCGCCTGCTTGGATGTCGAACATGCCAAATTGGAGGAGGGAAAAAGAAGGTTGCATAGGCTGCATCCCGGAACCCAAAATCAAAGTTGCAAAAGTTGTAGACTCTACTTGTAGGCTCATCCTGATGACTCATCAGAACAAACTCGCCAGATGCGACCCAAAGATGCAAGGCGCCGAGTTCATCTGGCTCCACCACTGACCTGGTCAGAATTGACAATGCATCCTGCCATATCCTGCCTACATTGTTTTTGCAGGGTGTCTGTTTCGGTTTGTTTTGGATGAATCCACACAAGCAGGAAACATCAAGCAGTAGGCATCTCCAAGTATCTGGCCAAACTCGCCCCAGCCTTGACAGGTGGGTAGAGTCCTGCAAGGTGCTGTGTGATCTGTGTGCGTTTAGACTCCCAGAGCACATTCTGGTTGGAGGTCGTAAACCATACCATAGAAAACAAAGAGCAAGGCAACAGTTGCATTGTCTGTAAAACTTTGTAAAACATTGTAAGACACTACAACGGCCAGACCTACATCGGAGGGGGAAGCAACAAGCAGCAGACAACCACGTGCACTTCCGCCGAATTGTCAAGGACTGACTGCAACCACCCTGTCCTCATGGGTGACCTTGTGCAAATTGATTGGAGGTGGGAAGTCAGGATGTCTCCGGACTAACGCCGAAATTTCATTCTAAAACGTCTGCTTGTGCAATGGCCTTCTTTATGGGGTCATACTGTCATACTATTAACATTCCTGCAATATCCTGCAATATGATTGTGGGCAGAACCAAGACATTGGAGTGAAGGTGTTTGGATGCCATCTCGGCTCTCAACCATGACCAGATGTGCATCTGGCGCAACACAAATACCACTGACCTGGACAGGGTAAAGGCCACCAGGCAATTTGTGAAGGCAAACCCAAAAGGAAAGGATTGGCACCTTCAACTGTTGCAACCATGCAATGTTTCCAAGCGTTTCTGAAAATCGCTGGTTTTGCGTGATTTGTGGCAGCTAAAATTGAAAGGAGTTCAGAAATGTTCACAAGCTGTGCTAAGGGAGCTGTGCTGAGAAGTCCGACACCAAAACGAGGATCCTCGAAGCTTCGGAGAGGCGTTGGCTGGATTTGCCTGAGACGACCAGAAATTCCCCGAAGGACAGCGTCTCAAGGCTGGCTTCAACATATTCTATCTACCGCTAGAAATGTGACAGCTTTTAAGCAGAACTGACTTCGGCTTACAGGCCACCCCTCTCACACCACGGTCCTTGCCTGATTTCCTCCTCAACATGGCCAGGAACATCCAGAAATTGCCGCATGGCTGCACCTCGCAAACAAGTAAAGCAAGTGAACACATAACCAGCGCATTCCCTGTTCCCACAACGCGAAAGATATGGCAAAAGTAGGTGTCTAGTGTCATCAGTTGCAATGCGTCATGCTCGAACGTGTGTCATGTCTGCTCACTGAAGTCCACCGCAAAATTGCACCAAGGCTTCTTCACCCAGCATGCTCATGTCCGTTCGATTTGGGATCTCAGAACTCGACATGTGCGGGTATCTGGCCTGACAAAGTTGTTCATCGAACAGCTGTCAAGCGAGCATGACAAAAATGATGACGCCATCGTGGAAGCAGTCGAAGAAGCAAAGCGAAACACTCGAAGAAGCAGCAGTCTTGTTGGCATCACAAAAAGGTCTGGCTCTGAGCTCTGCCAGGGCTGCTGGCTGGGACTGTGAGTAAAGATGCGGCCACAAGAAAGGCGTAAGTCTGCTATGTGGATTTTAGCCTATCACGCGCTTCTACATACGTAGAACTAAGCTACAAAAATCCTAACTTATACTTACATTCAAATAGACAATTTAGATAGAATAACGTACAACCTCAAATGTATGACATATGTATCACATATGTAGAACCTGGCACAAGCTAGCATTGCATGAAGAAATTGTACGAACATGTCTACAAATTGCTCATTACTGTAGTGAATCAAATCTCCATATTGTCAATCGGATGCCCCGGTGCAGCGCCGACTGGACAAGGTGTTCCCAGGACAGATTTCTCCATGACACACTCATGTTGGACCGTTGTTTTCTTGTGTTTTCTTGGAGGACCCTAGTTGAGGTTTGAAGGACGCCATGTTTGCAAAATCCATGCCGAGGTGCAAACAGAACAAGGGAGTCATGGTGACATGAGACCATCAGACTGTCTCACCACAAGTACCCGTACACAGGTCGGCGACACCTCAAAAGCAAATCCTGCAAAAGGATCCGCAACCTGATCAGAGCAGGTAAAGCAGGATTGGAAACCAGAGACGACAGATGACGACAGTTTCAATTTTGTGTCTTTGATTTTCAGCCATGGCTACTTTCTAAGCACCCCCACTGCTCTTTCCGAGCATCAATAGCGGCCTCACACAGGTAACTTTACAACATCGCCCTGTGAAGCCGCCCGCCCAGGAAGCAAACATCCGAAAGGGCGGCCTGATCCATGGGCGAACCCAGCAAGGTTTTCGCTGGAAGCTTTGGCCTCGGACTCGAATTCACACAACTCTGTTTCACCGGCATCATAGGACATAGATGGACATAGCATCTCATGGCGTCATGGCATGGTCATGTCGTGGCTTCATTCTGGGCCCCGACAGGCCACCGAAGCGGTTGCTCACTAGGCTTTGGAGCAACGTGTCGAACTCGCTGAAGCGCTTTGCCACCTCCAGTATACCAGCACCGAAACAGTTCAAAACAAAGCATAACGATGCAATATTTGATATAATGGTTAAAACATGTTGAACCAATGTAAAATGAAATAATTTGACGTCTACGATATGTCATTGGCCTCCCAAGACTTGTCTCCATACTTCAGCTGGATGTAGTACCTGGCAAAGGGATGCAAAGGGCATAATTACAGAGAACGAGCAGATGTGGTGGAATTTGATTTTGCCACTTCATGCCACTTCATGCCACTTCAAGTGGCGTGCCACTTCGAGTGGCGTATGCCACTTCAAGTGGCGTGCCACTTCGAGTGGCGTATGCCACTTCAAGTGGCGTGCCACTTCGAGTGGCGTATGCCACTTCAAGTGGCGTGCCACTTCGAGTGGCGTGCTGACTGTGTAGCCTTCGCGTTCCGAGTGG
>Ga0126342_10004429_pt1 | contig 23962 bp, 23 predicted proteins | sample Cyp1metagenome_FD_92528 | JGI IMG/M metagenome (GOLD analysis project Ga0126342, IMG submission 92528) | Coral microbial communities from Lord Howe Island, Old Settlement Bay, Australia - Cyphastrea 1 metagenome | ecosystem: Host-associated > Invertebrates > Cnidaria > Coral ...
GGATAGATAGATGGATAGATGGATAGATGGATAGATGGATAGATGGATAGATGGATAGATGGATAGATGGATGGATGGATAGATGGATAGATTGATAGATAGGTCGATTAGATTAGATTTAGATAAGTTTTAGATTAGATTAGATTAGATAGATTGATAGATAGCTTGATAGATAGATAGCTAGATAGAAAGAAAGATAGATAGATACATAGATAGATAGGTAGGCAGGTAGGTAGATTTTCAGAGAAAGAGAGAGAAAGAGAGAGAAAGAGAGGAGACCTCATTAACCTTTCGGTCCGTCACTGGCTTCGCTCTGCCATCTGTGATTCACAACAACCAACCTCTCCTATAGGTTTCCTATTTTTGAAACTTCCGCCACCGCCTTGTGCGGTACTACTGGTAATGAATATTAAGTATTATTAAGTGGGTTCCAGCTGGTTCCACGCGACACACATGGGATGAGACTGCCCCGAGAGCGCGTTGATGGCAGGTGATGAGCCTTCTCCGTTGCAGCTTGATGAGGTCGGCTGGGCTGAGCTCCCTCCCAAACATCCACCCAACTTGCCAGGAGTTCGCAAGAAGGAAACCTGAATGATTAATGTGGAAGTCATTGCTCGAGAGTCCGCTGAAATCTTTCTGTCTTGCTGTAAGCCCCACTGTAAGCCGTAAGCGCTCAAAGTTCAGCCCAATTCGTTTTGATCTTCTCTCAACCACAAAGAAAACTATCCTCAGGCCCAGGCCCCGTACTGGCCCCACAGCAAATCGATTGCCTTTCGTTGCACAGCTCTTTTATGCACCCGGGATCACTGGTGCTCAAGTTCATTTTTTGAAGTATTCGTATTCCTTCTGCCAGGCTTCTCGCCCGATCGAGGGCAGCCAGATGGACTTAAACGGGCGCTCCAGTGCGCCAAGTTCTTGTTCATTTGCATCGTGGTTCTGCTAGTCTAGTTTCACAGACACTCTCCTTTGTTCCAACAGATCTATGTTCTGACGATTTGCTTGAATGTCTCAGGTGCTGCTTCATAGATTTTATGCAATACTTTGGTGGGTCAGCGCATGATCTCACATCTGTGTTTTCTGTGTTTGAGAGTTGGTGATCGCTTGGGCTTGAAGCCAAGCAAATTGCAAAAGGATTTTGTATTGCGGTGAAGTGGCTTTGAGTTCCGGTCAAGAGTATGAACACAGATTCACGTTGTTCCGTCAGTTTTTTTGGCTGACGCACAGAGGCCCCTCCACCCCAAAGCGCTTTGGGTGGTGCACATGGGTCTTCCATCAGAGAATGCTCAGGATGACTCCGCAAGATTTGCTTTGCTCCTGACACTTGCCCTTCGGGTAAATGTTTTGGCAGGGCACCTGGCACGCTGTCCCGCACCTTTCATATCTGAAACTAGCATTTTGCACGTTGACCCGATCATTCAGTGTCCAAATCCATGCATACCATTGTTATTTTTCAGTCTTTCAACTATCCTGCCATCATTTGGGTGCCTCTCGAGTCTGGATGTATTCCCACTATTTCCCACTTGCCTCTTACATCCTCTTTCCGTGTAAGTATCGAGTTTTTCGAGTTTCCCAAACCTCGGGTGTCAGGAAAACGAGTACCAATCTCCTGGAGTCCTTCAACCCAAAAGCAAGCACTGTGGATGCCTTCTTCGAGGAAGCACCGATGCTGAAGAATCCATTGTTTGGAGAGGTGGAATTGAAATTTATCCACCAGGTCTTCTATGGCTGCTATCGATACAGCAAGCTCCTGAAGCTTTTTGTCACCAGCTTTATCTACAAAGCTCCAGCTACTGCTTTGAGATCTGAGCAGTCTTTGTACAAAATCTTGGCCTATCTGCTCTTCTTTAGGCCTGGCTGTGCTGTCAACGTGCACATTTTAAACCTTTTAAACGATATTAAACATTTTTAAAACCTAACTGCAAGGTGCAAGCCAGGTGCAAGCACGGTGTAGGCAAGCTCCATAGGGTCTGTGGGGTTCCACTCGTCAGGCTGGAAGACGTGGGCATTGAGAATTTTCGCCAATTCATCAACTGTGGCTACGGATCACCTCCAGCCATTTCTGCTTTGTTGCACCTGAACTTCAAGACGAGACACTATCATGATTGGTCAGTCACTTGATCCAGGAACAGGTTGAACCGAGTGTTCCTATCTGAGGCAGTATGCCATGGACGGCGACGAGCTGCACAGATGGGTGATGGAAGAGTGGTTGAAGCACTATGACCCAGACTATCTTGAAAAGGAGCACCGATCCTCTCATGAGACATCAGGCATTGTTTACATACATACATACATACATACATACATGCATACATGCATACATACATACATACATACATACATACATACATATGAAATTGAACAACATTTAGGTATTTAAAAAACACACACACACATGCATACATACATACATTATATTATTACGTGTAATTATAATTTCTATATAGCTGTGCTATAATTTATTTAGTGTGCAGGCTTTGCGAAACGAATCTCCGAAATGTGTTTCCCCGTTGCAGGATGTCATCCAAAAGTTGCACATGAAAGAGCCTCTCTTGCGACCTCTGATGAATGATATGGAAATCAAAGCCACTGGCATGTTGAAGTCTTGTGGTGCCACTGGCCCCCCTGGGACTGTGAAGTCTCAGAAACCTCTGACGGAGTTTCAGCCCTTCAATTTAACAGCGGTGAAGCCCAGGCCACAGAAAAGGGAAAAGGGGACCACAACACACAGAGGGCAGGTTTAGAGATTTTATTCGTACTACAGCGATTTCTGCAAGTGGCACAGGATTCTGCTGCTTGAAGGTTACCCGGGTTGTTTCATAGTTTCGTTTGGAAGCCTTGTGAGGCTGATCCCGGACCCGGAGCACAGCATTGAGAAGGACCTTGTTGCAAACCCTGTGCCCAGCTACATCAACAGGACCAACCTGGCTAAGATCGAAGAGGCAAGGGCACGGCAAACAGAGGAAGAGAAGGCCAAGATTGCTGCGAAGTATTCCTCTACTGATGAATTCATTTTCGAGACTGCCAAACGTCGAGATCATGCTGGTATCAGGGAGGAACTCAAGCAGGAAGCGGAAAAGAAACTCATGGCGGAATGCACCTTTCAGCCCAAGCCCAACAAGAGAATTATGCCACGTGATGATGCTATCGTCAGGCAAACAGTTTCCTCGGTGCTCAGGGAGGATGCCCGCCTTCGGCAAAAGATGGCCAAGGATTCTGAGCTGCTGAAGCAATATGAGGCCGAACTGCATGATGCTTCTGGCTTCTATGAGTGGCAAGACAAGATGCGAACGAGCCCCACCTGCATCAACCATTAAGAGACAAATGAATTAGTTGACTATATAGTTTCTCCTTGGGGGGAGTTTGCCAATAGAGATCCCAAGGGCAACGCAGTCTATGAAGAGAGTTTGAGCGCCAGACATTTGTGTATGTTTTGCGTTGCTGGCTCTTAGGCCTTGCTTTGCCTTGCCCTGCTTCTCCCAGGAAAGATGATTTGGATGAGCAGGCCAGGATCAAGGAACGGCTTATTCAAACCCAGCTGGCGCGGGACAGTGCCATTGAAGCGCAAGACGCAGCCGCAAGGCTGAAATCGATTCAAGCGGAGCATCAGACACTTGGACTGTAGCATGATTTGGTGTGCTGCGAGTAAACACCACAGAAAAAGAGAGAGAGAGAGAGTGTTCAAGAAAGCGGCGCCCAATCAAGATGACATTGGGCGTGTTGTTTCACCTAGTTTTGTCGTAGACTTTGTTCGGTTGATTTAGTTGATGGTAGCTAGCGGAGTGTAGAGGGATCCTGCTGGGAAGCTCCGTGCCCCGGCACCAGGAAAAAGGAACTCAAGTTCAAATTGCAGCTTGTTCGCATCCCATGCGAGCGGCACCAAGAGTCAACAGGATGCTGTCAAACTCTGTCGGGGTTTGTGCATGAGCCAAGGATCGGAAGGAGAGAGAGCAGCTTGGCCGTACTTAGCAGCAAAAAAGCCAAACGACCGATACAACAACTTGCCCAACATGATGAATCAAGATGTTTGAAGCCGTTTTGGGCTGGCAAGTTGCTTGCGGGGGCCACCAGCAGGCAAGAAGCCGACTTGCAAGAGAAGCAAAAGGTGGTAGATCAAACTTGCGAGGAGCGAGAGAAGGCAATCAACATTTTTAGTCTCATATGTCATGGAAAGCGAGTTTTAGATGGGTCAAGGGAAAGCTGCAAAGCAACATTAGCAAAAGGTTTGCAGGTTGTTTGAGCCCAGGTGATATCAGGTGATTAGGTGCCATGCCTGCCCAGTCTGGGCCTGGTTGATGATCCGTCTTTAATTCATTTGCTGTTGGCAGGCACGAATTGCAGAGCAGGAGGTGCTGATTGTCAAGCACGAAAATGCGGAGCAGCATGGCAGCACATAGCGGAAAATGGTGGACCTGATCACCAGAAAAAGCCTTCGTGGAATGTTGAAGTAATTGTGGATTTCTGTGGATATGTTTGAGTTTGTAGCAGCTACGTAGCATGTACCTAGCCCGTATATCAAGGCAACGCCGGAGAGAGAAGGAGGTTGAGTTGGCCCGGAAGAAGCGAGAGGATGAACTTGAGATGGAAAGTTTGATGCTTAGTGGAGCTTGTGGAAGCGGTGGCACTCAGTAATTCTTCGGGTGCAACTGAGGAAGAAAAGACCTCATACTTCAAATTCGAGCCTTGGAGAGGGCCCCACGAGAGTCCGCCAAGGTGTTTGATCGTGCAGAGGCTTGGATGTGAGCAGCACAGTTTTTGCACATAGCGTTAGTTGGATCCCGACCTTTGTGGACGTCTACAGTGACAACAACCATGCACAGACAGATTCATCAAAATGCAAGTTTACTTACAGTAATTAATGATCTCCACATGGAACCACAGCCTGGATGTCATGAGTCATGACTGCGGTCAATGATGGTTCCTGTTCGTGTCGGCAGGTGGCTGGTCATGGACTCTTGGAAGAGATGTCGTGGGCAGAGTTGAAGGAGCGGCTGAAGGTCATGCAAGCGCAGCATGAAAGGACTGGGCGTCTCATGGGCACTTCGAGGAACCGCGGTTATGGATCAAAGCGTGTCCGATGTCAAACGAAGCACGTCAAAGCGGATCGGTTCCAGGATGGTGTTTGAGAAGCGAGAGAAGCAGCTGGCCAAAAAGGCCCAAGAATCTTGGAGACAAAGAGCTGCCGAGCTTGTTTTTAATTCAAGCAAGTTCAATGCCCAACGTCAGATGCCAGGTGGAGAAAGAGGAGATGTTGACAGAGAAGATCCAGCTTTTGGCAAAAGTTCGTGAGCAAGCAAGGGACCAGATGATTGAAAACAGAGATCTTTTGCGCAGCTTGGTTACATGATATTACATGTAAACTTGCACACTTTCTCCATGGAGTAAACAGTTCTAAAAGTTGCACCGAGGAAAGCAGAAGCTCCAGGAAGAAGTCAAGCCACTTGGTCAAGCCGAGAGAGTCCAGAGAGAGAGAGTGCAAGGGAGCACCCAGTCTGCGCATTGAAGGTTGTCATGTGTGCTGTTGTTGCAATGCCAAGGAAGGACCGGCAGAGAGAAGATGTCGTGATCGAAGTAGCGGCAAGATTGGAGTCCAAAAAGAAAGAGAAGAAGGAAACGACTGTGGACACAGTAGAAAAAGATGCCAGGAGTACAAAATGAGTACTGTATGTAACGAGTATGCAAGGATCATGCAAGGAGCATGTAATGGGTATGCAATGAGTGTCCATGGCATGTCCAGCACCTACCATAAACACTCCAACTCCAACACGAGTTTCACATGAGTTTGTTGACAGGACCAGGAGCGACGGCTCCGCAAAGAGCTTCAAGAGAAACTGGTCAATTTATTAGGCGACGGCTTGCATTCCTTTCCAGAATGGCGAGGAAAATGCAGAGGAAATCCATTTGGATGGACAGACAATGATGCAAATATGGCATGGACAAAACACATTCAAACCAGCTGTCCAGATGATAGCAAGGATCGGGATCGACTCCCACTCCCAAGGATTGCGACGAAACAGCAGTTTCAGATGAACAGCTTGGAAGCTTTGGAGGGTCACAAAAATGCAGACACTTGGTAAAGAATCAGTGCTTTGCGTCTTACAGTTTAATACAGCTAAGTATCATGAAATGATTGAACATAGTGAAAGTTATTGCTCTTACTGTTGTTATACTGATCACTATTCACGGATGCCTCTTGACTGTACCGAGCTTCACGAGATTCAATAGCTCACGTCAGGTTAGACTTGGTGAGACCATACAGGTTAGACTTGGTGAGACCATATTGATGCTGTCGCTGAGGACCAGATTGCAGGTCTGAATCGAGAAGTCCTGCGACGACAAAACAAGACCCTGCAGGAGCAGCGGGCCATCGATCATGTACAGGCGAGGGCTTTAAACGCAGCGTGAAGTTTTATGAGCACTGTTACCACCCTGGTGGGATTCAAATCATGCTTGATTCCAACGCATGCAGCCGTGAAGGCACGTGAAAGAGCTCAGCGCAAGAAAAATACAGCATCGTGGAAACAATGTAGATGTGTTGTATATCGATTGTGCAATCCAACAGATTCGCTTGGGCAATATTTGAAGCATTTGAGCGGTCCAAACTGCTCTGAGCCTTCCACCAGCAACTCTTAGGAAAGGGACCACAAGGAATATGCAGAGATGCAGGAATTCGTTGATCGACGAACAGAGAGGGCAAGAGAAGTCAACAGGGCTTTCAGGCACCTTGGTTGAAGTGTAAATTTCAAGAGGAGTGGCTCGGAACTTGGTGACTCCCTGCCACTTTTCAAATACAGCACGGCCATCATCTTCGAGAAGTAGTGCGTGCGCACTTCCTGGTACCCCACTTGAGGTGGGTTGCATCTGTATTTCTGCCTGCATGATCATACCGCGCTTGCATGTCGACGGACATGCACAAGCACGCGCACTCGCACACACACACACAAACATGCTATATATCAAAGAAATTCAAAGTTTATTTATGTAAGTCTGATTATACAACTAGGTACTGAACATACGTATGTATGCACACACACACACCTTTTTTTTATGCCCGCGTAATTACGCACCGCAGACATACGCACACACACAATGTGTATATATATATACACATAAATATTATATAGACATATGATACATGATCATTGTTTTGTGCACATATCCTCTTAGAAGGTATATACGTGGGTTGAAGTTGCTTTCGAGGAACGACCTGGCGGACAGCTTTCGGCACGCAAGGGATTTGCAGCCGCTTGGCTTTTGACACAGTCTGAAAGGGCTGTAATTACTTGCTGTCTTTTGAAAGACATGTTGTGCAAGGCAGCTGTTTTTGATTGAAAGAGACCGTCGTCAACTGCTTGAGCTTACCATTTGGAATGAACGGACATTTTTATCATAAGTTTCGTGAGTTGGAAGGACAAAACCAAACAGAGTGCCACATGGCAATTCCCAACAGTGAATCTGTTGGGTTTCAATCACTTTTGTAGGCAGGAGCGATAACAGATCTAAGGAAAGGAGAGACACACACGCATTCACCAATAAGAGTTCTTGAATGCTGGTGAGTTGGCATCGGAATTTGGAGAGAATAAACCGATCACCTTAGCATATCCCAATAAACACACATGAACTAATCGATCACCAGCCCAAACCCTCACATAACACACGGCAGCAACGAAAAGTCAGCAAATATACCAAGAACCCTCCTCAATAAGAAACATCCATGGCAAAGAACAAATATCGACAACCAACATGGAGTCATAACATACAGACATCAGACTCATCAGACCCTCTCTTATTCCAACTTCCAAAGAAAAAGAGAGCTGCATTGCTTCCTGAGGCGAAGCCATGAGAACAGGCAGATCGAGCTGCTGCTCAGCTCGACATTTTGATGACATGTGCGTGGCATTGGCCTGACTATGCAAACATTTAAACATCGTGGGGATTCCGTAGGTGCCAGGCTGCTTGGGAGAAAAGAGGAATGACACCCGTTGAGTCCTTTTTCAGTTCTATTGTGTTCCATTGCCTTTTCATGCTTCTGATGCATTTTCCTTCGAGAACTAAGGGGTGGTCACTCTGCCAACGCGTACATGAAGAAGATTTCAAGCCTTCCCGCACTGCCATCCGATGATTTCACCAAGTTCAGCTCCCTGTTGACGTGAGGCTATAGTCTTATATAGTCTTATAATTAACTTATAATGTCTTATATGTTTCCACTCAGATTCCAATTCAAGGGCCAGATGTCACAGACCTCGCTACCATATGCAGTGCAAGTAGACGAGCTAGGCATTGTGGAGAGCAAAATTTTTAGCTCTTCAAATTCGAAGTCACCCAACGTAGCCGGTGGGCAGTTGACGACTCTCAGGAAACTTCTTCACGGGTCAAGGCAAGCTTTGCGGTACTCTATCGCTTTCTTTATAAAAGATTAGAAAGGGTCGGAGAGTCGGAGAAAAGACATGAAGTTTCCTCCGAGCCTTCCAAAGACTCTGCCTAAAACTTGTAGCTAGCTGACGCCTGCCAAGAGCCTGCTTCTCATGCTTTCGACTTCACGGGGTCAAAAATGAGAGGTCAAGGCTTGAAAACTGGCAGAGTCCTTCGAAAATCTTCGAACATCTTCAAACCTTCAGCCATCTATGTGATGCTGATGTCTCGCCGTACCAAGTCACGAAGCAGTGACATGGACGATGAACTTTATTGCCAAAGCGCTGCACAAAAGAAGTGTTTTCTATTTCTGCTCACCTTGTGTGACTTTGCAGGGCCCTGAAGTCACTTTGGAATGTCACAGAGCTTCCCACTCAAAGTCTTCTGACAGGTATTGGCTGCAGTTTCACATCAGCAAAGGCGAGTTCGTTGGGGTCCTAGCATTATATATAGTTGCACGGTGATGCAAAGAGGCACGGAAAATTGTACAGCAAGATCTTAGCCCAGCCTGCATTAAGGGCCCAGCGCATGCAGCGTCACCTTGTCTTGGATCCTGCCTGGCTGGTTCTGGTCGCGAGACTCAGATGACTCAGATGACTCAGATGACTCAGATGATGTGAATGTGTGAAGAGCAGACTGTGGCACAGGCACCGCATGGCACCACATGGCCAACACATGGCAACACTTGCATCATGGGAATGCCATAGAGTGACTCTGAAGACTCCATGAAGGCTGACACGGAAAATGCCAATGAGGCAGCTGCGCCCTGAGAAGATGCAACAGGCTGCAAGTAAGTAAAGGCATATGACTTGCGCACATGCAATGTCGTGATACTTCGTGCCTTTTCAGGTGTACACCCACTGCTGCTAAGGTTGTGACCACTGTGTGGCCGATTTGGCAGGTGATGAGTGGAAGATCGTCAATTCAAATCGTTCACCTGGCTCAAGATTTAAGGGAGCCGGTTTGCTGAATGCCAAATGCCAGGTTCAATCGCTGATCGACAGAAGTGACCCGCGAACGCTCCAGTCAAAGTCTTGGAGCTCATGCGCATTCCTGGAAGAACCTGTGGGAATCAGAATCCCTGCGCATCATCATCACCCTAAAGATCCTAAAGGCTTTCAGTGGCCCTGGAATCATACAGATTTTTTCAGGCCGATGTTTACAATTTGGGCTGAGATATCTGAGATGAGGATCGGAATGAACGCCCCCAAACCTGGCATGAAGCCTGGAGAAGCCGTGGCGTGACCTGACAGCATCGGTTGAACAATCGGTTGGCCTTGTTGCTAGTAGCTGCTGACCTGCTGGATTTGGAGGACTGCGTTTCATGGTTGGTGGTTGGCGGGTGCAGGTACAACCCACCAATCAGCACCTACTTCACGTTTGCACCTTATATATGGCAAGTGGAATCAAACCAGACTCCCCAAATTTCGGTCAATGGATGCAGGCTTGCTGCGGGAGTTTTTACAGTGTTTCTCTATTTTATTTTTGGTTTGACTTCTTGTATATCAGGCTGACGCTGAACTTCACTGATTTGAAAGCCTGCAACGAAGCTGCGGTCAAGCACCTACTGTCACCTGCATTGCACGGCTGGCTAGTGCTTGTCGTTACATCGGAAAAGCAGAGCAAACCTTCAAGCGACAAATAAATCGGAAACTTTCAAGACCGCAACGCTGGGTGTAAGGATTCCAGTCTGAGTTCACCTGGCCCCAAGGTGCACCTACAAACGCGACGTTTGGCCATTCGGAGTCAGATGTTGCAACAGGCAAGTGCCACAGAGACCATTTGATCCATTTGCGCGGATGATCTTGAGTTCTTGATTAGTCTCCAGTTGGAGAGAAGGAGAGCCCATGCAGGTCGCAACTTTTGTTGAAAGATGCAAGGCGCCTCCACTTGAGCAAACTGTCAGCATCCATCAAGTGCGCATTGTTTGGGCATTTGAAGTTTGTATGCAAACTTGCTCTTTCAGACTGGGCAGGGTGGCACATCAGCAGATCACGAAGCACCAGTTGCCGAAGCCTCAGCAGGTTTTGGTAATTACGGGGGAGAACTGGGCGTGTAGCATCTTGTAACTTATCACGCATGTCCACCATTGACGACTGACCTAATTTGCAGGCTTTGGAGTCAGTTTCAGTGAGCATGGGCTTTTGAGCTGCCTGGAGTTTCAACTGCATGAGTTCCAAATCGAATGCCGTACTTCCACAAAGATGCGGAAAAGAGTTGTGATGCCCCGATGCCTGCATGAAACTTGAAGCGAACCTGGAAAACTTCATCCATTCGTGCCTTCGATTTTTGCGAAAAGCGCTGTCTGTGACCTTGGGTTTTGGCTGACGCTGGCCTTCAGTTTAGGCACCACAACAGTGACCATACATCACAGATCCAGGAAAGCAAACAGTTTTGCCCATCTATATAAATTTGTCAGACAAGACGGTGCATTGACAAGCCCAAGATACGCATTTCAGCAAAAGAGACGGGGCACTATATAGAGCTGCTCAGAGAATGCCCTTCACTCTTGAGACACTGCCCCAGTCATATTCGTACTTGCATCCTTTATTATCCTAGTGCGAATGATGGGTATCTTTGCGGTTCGCTGGGCCTACTTCCGCATCTCTCCAACTTTTCCACCATGCGTCTCGGCAGTCTGAAAGCTACAAACAAAAATGACACTGCCAGAAATTGCCACAGCCCAGGAATCGAGTGGTTGGCGGATCTGGTCCAGCTTTCCCAGTCACAACCTTACCGTACACCATGGTGACTTCATGGCTGTGTTCACTTGGGGTTGGCTGGGTCAGGCTGTTTATGCAGTGGGCAGTGTGCTGGATGCACCAAAAACAACGGATGTGCATGCACCGCCTGCCTTCGGAATCTTGGTGGCACCAACTTGCCAAATCAGGAGTAACGACATGGACGAAGTATATTCTATTCTAGTGTTTCTTTGTAAGTCACACCTGCAATTTTGGGGATGCCAGTGAGACCTGTCTCCACACTTGCCTGATATCAACGAGGTCCACCAACTATGTCAGCTGAGACCGCGATGTGGAAGGCATTGGCGCGTGCAGTCACTTGCTACGAAATTCTCAACACCAGGCGGTCCAGCGAGGCTGAGATCAAGCAGGATTCAAAACTATTTGTTGGTTTCAAGTCTTTGTTCTTTTCAACATATTTGGATATTTGAAAGTCGATTAAAGGTCGATTAAAGCCATGGCTTGACCGAGGCAACCGAGCGCATGGAGGCAGAAGAGCATCGAGTCGGTCAGTGGCCCGCATCAGCTGCCTTGGCGAGCACAGAGCGCCAAGTTTTGCAAAAAATGCACCATGTTGCTGAATTGCATGTATGTCATATGAAACCATATGAAACCATTGTCTACATCCAGAATTTCTTTTCACTTGAGGCAACGAACTGGAGCTGAGGCTTTATCGCTAACTCGACCAGATCGAAAAAGTGCTGCCACCCTTCTGCAGGCATTTGTATGGCACAAGCTAGACAGCTGGACATGAATCCAACGTCATCCAAGTCAGCTGAACAGTGCTGAATCTTGTCAGGTTGGGGAGTCTGGCAAAGTTGGGCGAACTGTTTTGCCCCCACCAGATCCAGCCAAAGTTGGTCCATTGGCTCCGTTCCTTGGGCTGCACTGGCTGCACCAGCGGCTGCACCAGCGGCTGCACCATCTGCAACGAGGTTGCCGAGTTTCGGAGCTGGGCTTGGTGCTGCATTGCCAGAGCTGCCACCACTGGGGCCTTTCAGCTGCGATTTTTTCACTTGGCCTTGGCTAAGTTATGCTGAGTTGCAGATACCAAGAACCACATGACAATTCAACATGTCAATGATGAAGTTGAAAACCCCAGGTAAAAGTGTATAAAGTGTAACTGTCAAAGGATGTGGACATGGGCCATTCAAATTTGAGAGGCTTTAAGCAGGGGTTTTCCATGGGTTCCCGCAGCTAAGTGTCTCCAGGGGTCCAGCCTCTGCAGTGGGAACCACACTGCCACTCTATGCCGGCAGCTATGGTGGGGCTCTGGCACCTGGCCGCGAGCTTATCAGCGAAGAATGGCGTGGAAGGGTTTGCAATGCTAGAACTATTGTTGATACATCGATCTGCATTTGCTTTGGACTGCGCGTCTCTGCCAAGATATCTATTGTGTGTATATATATATAATATATATAATTATATATATAGAGTTGCAATTGAGCTTTGGCCTTGGTTTTTGTTGGTATCCCTTCAGACTATCTGTTCCTGCCTGTCTGTTTCTCTGCCCGTCTTTCTATTTCTTGTTGTGTCAGCGAGGCCCTAATGGTTTTCCGCTTCCGCACAGCGATTCATATGATGTGTGGCAATCTGCGACTCCACCCACCGACATCACAGAGTTTCCGTTTGCAGGAGTCAGAGGCTTACACATTCACAACCCCAACATGCGCAACGTGTTCAGGAGTCAACATTGAGTCATGCCTAGGCGTGTTATATTTGTTGAATGTAATGTGAGACTTGTTCTTGTCCCTGTTCTGCCCGCTCTAAGTTCCACAGTGCTGGAGAAGACTTGGCTCTTATCAGCTCAGTTCCACCAAGCTTGCTGCTCATGGCAGTGTGGTTGCCACCGAAGAGGCAATGTCATTCGGATTTTTTGTGATGGCTGCGTGGCCAACTCGGATACCCCAGTGGCCAAGATGGCTACCTTCCAGAGCCTGGGGCATTTGAAGCAATGTTAAAGAAATGTTCTTGTTTTGATCCTGGCAAAGTTCCAGGTGTCTGTCAAATCCAAAAAGGCTTTAGTCCCATCAAACTGTGCTGCTGACACCTCAACAGCCCAAACAGTATTCGATTTCCAGTTTGGGTGCACCATCCACGCTTCACTTGCACTTCCGGTCGTTGCATGGCTTTTAGCTCATCAAAGGCTGAATTCCATCTTCCCATGCGCAAATGGCAGAAATGTAATTTGGTTGCGCACAGTAGAACAATTTTAAGTGGCACATGCTAACAACACACGCACACACACATGTACATATACATACATGCACATATATACATTCTAATATGGAAGGCATGCATTTCTCTTGCGCAAGCATCACCGTGCAATCAAGGCTAACTAGCATTTTAGAATATGATGAGCTGTACTCTTGTGGAAATGGATCCAGCTTGACAGCTTGACAGCAGCATTGCTCCACCGTTCAGCAATCCTGGCCTGCGCGCCTTTGCAGCCCCATAGATGCTGGTATCCTTGAACACCCTTCAGTGGTGGAGCTGTCTTCGAAGAATGAATTCCATGATGCAGCCAGCACTACCAGCTCCATCAAAGTCGTCTCTTGGCATTTGCACCAGTGACACCAGTGAGCATGTTTTTCTCATTTTGTCCAGTGAGGCTTACAGATTCTTCTCTTTGGGGTTTCTCAGCCGGATTCCAGGATTATGATGGACGGATTAATAAGGTGAGGCTCGAGAGGATTTGGACCAGGTGGTCCATAGATGGGTGGCTTTGATCCAATAAGACTTCAATAAGATTCGATCTGTTGACTTCAGAAAAAAAAAGATGGCCCTCTCCCAGGTCTGCCCCGATGGCCCCGACACGAGCTGGAACTGCTTGCCGTCCTGGAGACCCCGGCGTCAGACAGGCAAACGTAATCGACGTAACCTTTCAGCCTTCATGGACTTCATTGCAGTGTGCAATCAAAAGAACGGTGCCATACGGTGCCTGGTTTGATGAGGACCACACACAAAGTTTCTTGAGCCTCCGGCAGAAGCATGCCGAGCGTGGAACTGAGTTGTGGGCTTCTTTTTGAACTGTCTGCACTGAGTCTACATGATGTTTCACAGAAACAAATCATTGTCAAAAGCTTTTATCCAACCAGCAACCAGGAGGCGAAAGAAGGACATGCCCAGCAGACTGGACTCTTGGCAAGATTGTCCGGTGGGTGCAAGGTTACAGAGCGCCAGGAGGTGCAAAGTCCAAAGTTTCTAAAGGATTCAATTTATTATTGTTATTTCAATGTTATTTGATGTTATTTGGGGGCGGCCTTTGCTACATCCTCCCCATTGACGTGGCTCTTTCTCCAGCTTTCGAATTCAGGACTGGCTGTTGTCCATCATCGACTCTGGAGATTTGCAACAGCTACCCTACTTCGAGGCACACCATACATCACCGTCCTAAAGAAGCTGAGACTGAGGTAATTTGATATCCTTTGGCAATTTTGGCACCGTGCGGTACAAAATGGACTTTGGAAGCTCCCAAGCTTCCCCACACGTGGCCCAGGCCCATGGACAACTCAGGGAAGCCACAGAAGTTGGTCAGACCTGTGCACATTGCAATGCCAGAGTGAGCAGCAAAAGCGGCTACAATGTGGCGAGCTTTGCAATCTCAGAGCTTGACTTGGTCATTTTGGTCGTTGCGATGTCCTATACTGTATCATTGATAAATATCTATTGGATTTTTTTTTGGATATCTATATATATATATATTGATAAATATTGAAAATATGTCACAATATGTCACATATGTCAGCGGGATGCGAGTTGAGGCGGACGAATACCGTCCAGCTGATCGCTGCATGATTTGTTTGCGCTGGCATTGCGAGCAGCACCTTGGTGACGGATTTTTTTTGGTCGAATTGAATCGACTACTTGAAGATTGATTTTTTTTTCCATTTTTTTCATCTTTATCTTTCTTACAACATAAGTTCCAACCTGCTGGTTCTTATCAGGTGGGTCTTAGATAGGTCTTTGTGTGTCTTCGTGTGGGGTTTGTTGGGTTGTTCCTGCTGCTTTGTTCGGATTACAGACAAAAGCCGCGATAGGCGTATATACGTAATATAGATATGGACAACTACTGACGTGTGAAGCAGAGAGCCTGATAGCCACAACTACTCCAGATAGCGCTGGCGCTAATCTCCCTAAGAATAATCAAGGGAAAAACTTGCACCAGATACACATGGATTGGACATCTCTCCTGTGGGATCTTTTGTTAGCATTTAAAAGCTACAAGTGCGATGACAGCCTGTAGCTACATCACCTTGCGTGCTGGCAAGCACAAGGGAAAGGCCCAACAACTCAATGTACTGTAAGTAGATTCGCAAAGTCATGCAATGGAGCAAGGATGGGCAAACGCTATCCATGGAATCCGGGGATGGAACAACCCATGGTGGCTTGAGGCATTGCAACTTCACTGTCAATCTGGGCTTCTCGACTGGGGACCTGAAGCTCACCTGCTGCGAGAGGTGTCAGCGAAGTGTGGTGCCATAGCTGCACTATGTTACACTACTTCATAGACAAGCAACAAGCATTTGATTTGAGTGGCTTGGGATGGTCTAGATTAGCGTTCGCCATTTAGTCATCTTTGGTCGAGCTTCGGATTTCTTTTTTGCTGAGTCGGCTTGTCATTGTCTAAATTGATGTGTTATGCCGTTAGGCTGTACTTCGGTGGCACAAGGACAGAACAGTCGGAGCGTATTGCGATGTTCCTTCGTGTAAGTTACGAGTGCAGGATCAGCTGCCAGAATGCCTTTCAGAGACCCATCGTCAGATCATGATTGCCCACACTCAGACGCTCAGATTTACAACGGGGGAAGAGAGCCCAAGGATGCGCACAATGCTAGGCTGCTAGGCCACAAGCACATCACTTCCACCGAGGCTGGCAGAACATCTAACAAGCCTCTTCACACATGTCAATCAGTTCGATGGGCTATCTCGAAAGCTACTCGAGTCACGCAAGGAATGGCAGCTGCTTGGCTTGTAGACCCTGTATCTTTTGGGTGGCGGATGGTGCCATGATTTATTGAACAGTGGGTGTGACATCATGAAATTCCAAACAGTCTTCAGCTGTTTGTAAATGGTTTTGAGCCATCGTTTGACGACGAGATCTTGATGCCTTGCTGCACAAGGACTCAAGGACAAGATCCTGCGTTGCAGAAGGCTGTTGAGGCGAGGGTGCCTGTGATAAAACTTGTGATATGGGTGCCTGGTGATACCCTTGACACTTCATGTTTCGCTATGCCTCCTTTCAAATCCTCTTGAGGACTGCAAAGAAGCAGTGCAACAAAGCCGTGCCCCGGATGCCAGTATAATTGCCAGGCTTCCAGCCAATGCAGCGGCCATAGCCATACTTCAGCGGTTGGCTGAAACTAAGGTGGAAATGCAGATGCTGCTGAGGCTGCAATTTCTGCGTGCTTGGTACAGCTGGACGTGGCTTGATAGCTTTGGCAAAGGTGAGAGAAAGGCCACCTCCAGCAAGCTCACCTCATTGATGGTTTAGCATGTTTAGCGACTTAAATCAAAGGGAATCTGCTTCTATAAGGTGACCAACGTGACCTTTGAGCACTATTCGTAAATATAAATATGAATGCCTTGTACAGCAGCATGTAGCATCTTTTCGTCAACATGATGCTGCTCTTATAGCTGCATGTAGGGCACGTATGGAGCACATTTTTGTTCGCTTTTTTCAACGATTGTTTTGTTTTGATAAATCGCACCGCTAATCCTTTCAAAAATGCAGAATCTGGGGCTCATTGCAAACGGCCCATGGGGCCCATGAGCTGTTTTCCTGATTCTAAGGGCACTCCCGCAAATGGCAGGGACCTCAAGCTTCGTCAGCAATTGGTGAGGCGCCAGCTGCCAGCTTCCGTGTTTGTCACAGATGTGATTTATAGTCATTTATAGTGATTTCACTCATCAACTCTGGTTCGTAGTAGATGTATCATGTAATATCTCTAGTTAGATGGATTTATACAACAGACATAACTTGGGGGCACCACCTTGTAGGGTTTACTCCACTATGGATTACCAATCAACTCTGATTTAATTATAGTGATTTCTACGGAGCCATAGTTGACGTATCAAATCCAAGTTGGTTTAGTTCAGTAGGTCAAGTGTTGGCTTTATGGTAGATTGAACTAGTTGAGGATATAAACCAGCTAGCGGCATACCTGGGGCCACATTTGTGCTTCAGGCACACTGCATCCCAGCTGCAGCCCTTGAAACTACGACTGAAGACAGCCCGCGCCACCGCAGATCAGCTGAATCGCAACTTGTCGGGGAGAAGGGAGTGACCACTCTGTGACGAAGTTTACTTACAGCAAGGAGTATGCCGCCCATTTTGTACAGCTTGGCATGGGTGGCTACATCATGAGCTCGTGCTCTTTGGAATGATTTGGATTTGGCACTGTCCAGTCCACATCCGGAATTAATTAATGGGAATGTTTAGTAGCCCTTTACCCTGTTGCGACGGCGTTTCTGTACAGACATGTGAAGAAGCAGAAACCAGCGCTTCAATTTGGAGTTTGTCTTCGTGCCCTCCAAGAATAGTTGCGTAATGAAGATGAAAAGTGCTACCGCGAAAAGGGCGAGATGCCTCAACCATGTGGGTTGACCATAAATGGGAACCAAAGTAAGCACTGGACTCAGCTGATGAAGGCTGATGGAGGAGCTTTGTGTGGAGCTGAATTTGTGACAATGGACGGTTGCCCATGTGATGCTCAAATTAGGGAGAGTGCTGCTTGTTTGAGATCCATGCAAAAGCACAGCGTGGATGAACATCAAGAAGCAATGCACAGGTAACACACAGGCTCCAACTTTGCGAATGAAAAAAACACATGGACAGTCCTGGACAGTCTAACGTTGTTGCAACAGTTGCTCAAGATTCCTGGGTCCAGCCCTGCGTCCCGCCAAAGCTGCGGGTGGGAGCCCTGCGGGTGGGAGCCCAAGAGAGGTCGAGGACATGTGTTAGGTCGGCGTAGCACGTTCTCCAGGAAGTTGAGTTGACCAAGGCCTCAAATGCCCGTCTTTTCACCCGTCTTTTCAGAAGCTGCTTCATGTTCCAGCGGACCTGACGTAACAATGTGTAACATAGCTTCCCGGAAAAACCATCAGAAGCGGTATGTACGGTTCCAAGACTAGCATCATCACCTTGCTGAGGCTGAGCATTAATGGCAACGACTCGAAACTATCAGGCTGATGCATCGAGTCAGCGGAGCGAAAAGTTGTATCAAAGATTGTGACTGCGAGCCTATGCGAGGTAAAGGTCACAGTGCCAAATGGTGTCACCGCCTAAGTTTGCTCGCAGAGCATGTGGACTGGCTGCATTCTAAGATTCCATGATAGTCCTGCAGCAACAAGGCAACACCAGGGATGGTGTTGAGCGTGTCTGGTGCTCAGCAAATTGTATTGCATATGGCCACACACACACACACTCTATACAAATTGCTACCGCAGACAGATCAAAGACTTCAAGTCCAAGTCGAAGTGCAAATGAATACTTCAGGATGCATTCCACTTGGGAGGTGCTTGTTGGCCCATATATAACTATGTATACCTGGGGTATATCCTTGTATACTGTATCCTATATAGCTGGGCTATATTTCTTACTTAGGAACCGGTATGCACATCCAAGCATGACTGTCTAAATCCACACTTCTTGGGGATCCACGCCTCCAATCCGCGTGCCATATGGATATTGTATTTCTGGGGGCAGGGATCAAGGGATGAAAAAGCCATCCAGGGATCAAAGAGCATGAATTACAGCTACACAAGGAGAAGATACGAGGGGAAAATAGAAAGTAAGGCAGAAAGAACAAGAGAGGGAGGAGGAATGAAGCAAGCATTCAGGCAAGCGAGGAAGTAGGAAGGAACAAAGGAAGGAACTGTGCCTACCATTGCCTGCGGGTTGTTACTGCAGCGGCTGCTGGAACTATCAATACCGTTGGTCCGTTGGTTTTTCACTTTTCCCTTAAACCTCTATTCCTTGTTACTACCTTTACCGAACTTGCTTTGGCAATCGCAATTTCGCGGTTGATCCTTAATTTTTCTTGAAGCCAGTTCGCACCGCTCAGTATCTCCATCTGCCACTATCTGCATTTACATCGTCACTATGTCAGTGTTGCTGTTGACCGGAATCCAGTCCCTCCTTAAGTCTCTTGCTCCAGGCCGGTGAAAAACGGTTCGGACAAAGTGCAGATTCGAGTTCCAGATGGATGTGGAGTTGGAAGCGTGCTAGACCGAAGCTCAAGTTTGATTGCAGTCTCGCATAGTCTGGCCCACTGGCACCTCCTAGCACCGCAGTGCTGAATGGCAATCCGCTCAGGCTTTGCTTCAGCCAGAGGGATCTGATGACTGGGAATTGAAGGTCTTGGAGGTTCGCACGAATGCATCAGAGGATATGCTATCTTGAGAGATTTGCAAGCCCCACCTGCATTATTTATGAAGCGGCACGAGTTTTCAAGATACTACCTGACGGAGACAGGCGGTTGCGCCCGAGGACTGGAGTAGTTTGATTCCGTTGTTGGTTGCACCGTTGCGCCTGTGTTTGTATGCGATTTGTCAGGAGGTTTCGAAAGAGGTCCGGGTGGACAAAAGTGAGGAGGATTCGAGGCAATCAGCCATGCCTTTTGAATTGAACATCCCAGAATATTCCAGCTACGAGTTTTGCACTCCGCTGCCAGGGACCCCTTCCCACAAGACAAGCTGAATATCGAGGCCACCCTAAAGAATCGGAAAGTGCTGAGAGGTGGATTGTGTGGAAGACCTTGAGTCAAAAAGGAGAACATATACATATTGAAACAGTTTGAAACATTGGACGACATTTTGGACAGCTGGAGTGGCTGGGAGTTGATCCCATTTGATGAGGCACTGCGGCCCGTCATGCAGCTGGTGAGGCGAGCCAAGGAGTAGCCGAGGCGGGTGCATGGGGGGGGGGGTAAAACTCATGGGGACTGCAAGGCTTGACACCACGGTGGGTTCCATTGATATCATCCTGAGACATGTGCTGGCCTCAGGCGGCCTCAGAGGGCCTCAACAATTCAGTTGCTGAACCTGCTAAGGATTGGGCTCCACATGGTGCAAGTAGCTGCTTGGTTGAGACATGTTGGGATGAAGATTCTCCTTAATCTGAGGTGGTGCAGTAGTAAGCACTCAAATCCATTTGTGCTGCTTCTTGCATTCTACTTTTTAGTGTCCCAGCTGGAATTGGATGAATTGGATCACGTATTAACATCGCGTTGCAACAAGGATTCATCGAACTGGTCTCCGGGGGAGACCTGACCAATTTGGCATTCTATCGCGCGATTCAGGCCCATCGGCCCATCCAGTCAGTTCCCAAAATGCACCGCAATATCTTTGCTGTGCAGGGGTGCATCGTCCAGTTTGGCTTGCCTCCGAAGCGTATGTGGGCTCCGATTCCAGATGATCCTCCTACAGGCACCGGACGGCTGCAAGCTTGTGAGCTTGAGGATCCTGATTTGACTTCAGGTTTCGCCAAGTTCGCATTTCACCTGCAGGAGTGCCGTTTCTGCCGGGAGCAGTGTCTTTCGCATCAGTAGGCCGCCATTGGGCATGCGGATAGTGCCGGCCCACCGGATGTGTGTCTGTGAGAAGCAGGATCCCATCACACCAGTTTGAAGATGTTTGAAGTTAATGGATGATTTCGAGCAACCACAGGACATATTTGGACATAGGGAAGATGATGGAAGATGCAAGCTGGAGTTGTGGTTGGTAACCTGATGTAACCTGGTAGCCCGGTACAATCCGCATGCCGTGCTTTGCAGGTCCAGCATCCAGGAGGGCGACGCTGTTCATTTGCGTCGGGGACATGTCCCACTGCCTCGGCGACAAGAGCTGGGACTGGATGGGAACCGGGACCCGGGCACTGGAAGGAAAGTTAGGGATAGACGAAAGAAGCTCCTGGAAAGGTCGAAGCTTTGGAACATTTTGGAACATACGGTATCTTCTGGTGAAGGGAATTTCTTGAATTTCCATGAATTTCCCACTTCTGCAGTTCTGCATTAGTTCCGAGCAGCTTCCAGTCATGCAGAACCGCGGTAAGAAACTTCAAATCATGGATGGTGTGGAATTGCGATGGGCAACCTGGTGAGACCCTTGGGCCACTGCGTGAGGAGACGCCAATCGGTGCAGTTGAAGAGAGTTCATTGGATGTGCTGGACCGCATTGACACCACATATGGCGATTGGTCGAAAAGAGAAGCACAATGAAACAGCAATACTGGATTGGCAGCATAACGCCAGCAGAATTTGTGGCACAATGCGCACATGTCATGGCCCTTCCACTTCGTTCTTTTCACTAAGGCGACATAGTCGAGTTTGGTGGCGAAGGTCCTGTCAACGCCTCGGTGGTGCGGTCGTGTTTTTGCTGTAGGCATGGTGTCAGCTAAGGACACCAGCCGAATCCAAGCCGAAGGGTATCTTGGCAGGTTTTTTCGGTGGATTTCTTGGCCGGCTTGGTTCGTGTTGATTCTTTTATTTATGTGTGCCGGGGGGTTGAAATGACTTCTGCTAAGGAATGCATACCTCCAGACATATTTTCCCAAGTTGTCCTATGTGAAGTCGGCAATGATGCTGCCTGATGGAGCTTTGGAAGGCACCAGTTATATAAGCAGTGTCGTACTGTAAGTCTTAACATGTCTTAACTCTTAAACTCTTATGCAACCATCTTAACCCTTAACATATCTCAATCCCTTCCCCCTACAGCAGGTGACCCTTCTCAGCCGCCAGCAATGGATCCTGGGCCACCAATTCGCTTGAATGGACTGACGGCTGAGGACGTGCCCACCCCCACTTAATCAAAAACCGTTCAGAGCTTTTCAGAGGGATAACCAGCACTTGACCTGATCAAAATGCTTTGCCTTTCTTGATAGCCTCCACCAGAGCCCCTTGGAGGACATAGCAGAGGCAGCGGAACGAGCAAGAGTCTCTGCCTTGGAGGTGCTTGAATTCTGTGGCTCAGATTTTCCTGGCTAGGAGTTAGCAGGGGGTTGTTCCAAGGTATGGATTGAAGTTCGAGGGTCAAAGGAAAATGGGGATTCGGGATTTGTAAGTCTTGGTTGTTCTCAAGCATTCAACCCATCGAAGGTTTGGGAGTCCTATGATCTTCTATCCCTGCCATGCTGGTCGTCAGGCTGCCAACATGGCCAACCAAGCTACATCCGTGACAGATCCCGATGAGATGGTGGTAGCAGTCAGGCTGGGGTCCTGATGTCCAGCACAGGCACAGAGGAAAGGTGCTGTCGCCCATGTCAGTACTTGAGTGTACATGCCCCAGTTCTACCAGCGTAACAGCAGTATCACTGGCAGTATCCAATAGTCCCCCCCTGCAAAGTTGGGTGGCCAGACAACCGTGCAACTTGTTTATCCAACCAACGATAAGAAGTCCACATTGAAAAGTTGGATGCCAGAAGGGTTTTGTATCGATCAAAATCAATCCCTTTTAGAGCACCTTGAAACTGGGCTTTGGTTTGGTGAAGTCCCAGGCGAGCTCGAGAAGCCGCCAACGCAGCGGAGGCAGCGGCGCAGGTGGGAGTCTGTCACCTTGGCAAAACTGTTGCACCTGTCATGGTAGGCCTGACGATAGATTGCTTTGCATCGCTATCAGACAAACAAAATAATGTCAAATGATTTTAGATGATTTTGGTGGTTTAACTTCAGGAGGTATGGGATTTCATCCGCCCCTGTTAGTGTGTGATTCTCTTGACATCCACAGCCCCATTGCTTCTTCGACAGGCTGCAGAGGCAGCACATGCAGCAAGATCTCGAAGACCCACCACCAGGTGTCGCATCAGCATCACTTCCCTGTTGTTTCAAGACGTTTTTAAACATTGATGATGAAAATATAGGAAATACAGCCCTTGAGAGCTTTACCCCTTTTGTTGTGTGAAGGGAAGCTGCACCTTTGAATCAGCCTGCACCTGTGCCCGTTTTGCCTGCCGGAAGCTGAGTGATGACTTTGGAATACTTTGGATAGGGACCGATTTTTAGCCACGTATTTTTTTCCTTAGCCCTGAAAAGTTTTTATTTTATTTTTTTAAAACCCACGTAGAAAGGTTTAGCCACGTAAAACAGTTGGCTTAGCCGTGAAAATAAGCATTTTTTTGTGGGTAAGTTTGATTTCATGGCTTAACAAAAACTTGTCGGGGCTAAAGAATCGTGGAATAGTTACGTGGCTACGAAAGCTGGCCGAGAGGCCTCCTCCTCCAGCTGGTACTGTAGATCATCGTGAAACCACTTACTGAGTGGGGCTTTTGCTGTTCGTCCTATTTTCTGCTTGCGTTTTTTTTTCGAAATCTTATTGTTGCTACCCGCATAATGTTGGCTACTGGTTAGTGTGGCCCCCCCTCAAAAATTTTGGGCTACTCACTTGCTTGCCATTTTCTGGCCCCCACTCAACAATTTTTAGGATACTGTAGTCAACTTAAGTAAGGATTTCAATTGACATCAATCTACTTTGAATTGATATTCTGTTTAAATCCAAAAATTGCCCAAAAGTTTTTGTGCACAATAGGGTGCCATCAAAACAATTACATTATTGAGGATCTGGGTCACTCATGGGTACCCACGGGTACCCCCTTGAAAAATTGTTTGCATGTTGTTTTTAATAAGGGTTTAATAAGGCATCTATAGGCATCTAATTATTCCCCAGATAGCTGGCAAGCTATAGGGGTTCTTACTTCTCAAAGGTGGGGTCTTCGGTGGCGAACTTTTGAGCCCAGGTGCTGTGCAGGGTGCTGTCCAGACTGCGGTGGCGAAGTCTGGCAAAGGTGCTGTGCAGGGTGCTGTGCAGGGTGCTGTACA